>Ga0209208_10002789_pt1 | contig 25112 bp, 17 predicted proteins | sample S1TSphfallax_3_FD_187694 | JGI IMG/M metagenome (GOLD analysis project Ga0209208, IMG submission 187694) | Host-associated microbial communities from peat moss isolated from Minnesota, USA - S1T2_Fd - Sphagnum fallax MG (SPAdes) (version 2) | ecosystem: Host-associated > Plants > Peat moss >...
ATCTTAAATATTTAATTATTTGTGAGTTATGTATTAATAATTTGTGAGTTACTAGATAGTTAGTTTGTTAAATATTAAGAACTTATTGCTTATTTAAGTAATTGATACTGAATATTGAATATTTGTAGTGTGTAATTTATAATTTAAATTCATGTAAATTTAATCATTATTAATTAAATGATTATCTAATTATCTAGCACTTGAATTGTTTAGAAATCTAAAAACTAAGAAAGTAAGGCATGAAGAAAGTTTTGGAATTACAACTTAGTTTGTGAGGAAGTTGGAACTTCAAAACTTATCCCATATTGTTTGTTCTTCATTCCTATTTTGAACACTATATAAACAAGGGGGTGTGGTCATCCAATTTCACATTAAGAAATTTGTGCACATGGGATGAACTAATAAAAAAGGTCAACCCAAAAAAATGAAATAAAAATTATGCACATTTTAAAAGTGCATACCTTCCCAACCTACTTATTTACCTAGCTAGGTAGGTATTTAGTTTGACCTACCCACCTAGGTTGACCTATGTACCTACCTATTTATTTTTTTAACCTAAATAGGTAGGTTGGTATATAACCTAGGTTTGTAGGCACATATTTGTGTACCTACCTAGGTACCTACCAACTTAATATTAATATTTTAATATTTTTTTTCTTAATGCCACGTGGCATACTTACATTGGCCACATGTCATAATATAAGATCATCCAAGTATTAGAATTAAACGTCCTAGATTATTTCAAAATAATATTAATAATGTTTTAAATATTCAAATATTAAAACACGTGGCAACACATCATTTGCCCTTAATTGTTAGCAAAATAGTTGCATCTTAATCGCATGTGACAATACGTATACAATGTAGTCAAAGGATGAAATGTATTTGTTGACTTTTTTTTCGTACAATACCTTTTGTCATTTGCGACTAATTTATCACATGCAACTTGTCTTAGGTGACTACAGGGATTTTAGTTGCAAAATGTCTTTTGCGACTAAAATTTAATTACAAACACTAGTCGAAAATACACAGTTTTCTTCTGAATTACACATAAGAAATCTTCTTTAGATTGCACATATTCAGCTTTCCAAGTTTGATATAGACATTGACAAGATTCTTGGTGAATGTTATGTTTCTTCAATTTAAACTCATGTTCCTTCACACTAGGGTTATTTTTTCCTACTTTGGATATAAAATCCTTCAAGGATTCACAAACAATACACTTAGAAAAAACAAATCCTCTTTTACACACATCCAAATTTAGATGTTTTATTTTTTCAACCAGTTCATAGCATACTACAAGATACTTCTAATTTACAATTTTTTGCCAATTTGAAAGTGTGTAGAAGAAACCAACTATCATAAAAACAACCAAGAACATTCAATGTTTATTGCAACTTCAATTAAGGCCATGTTATTTTATAGACCTAGTGGCCACTAGGTCAACAAACCATCAAGAGATTATAGGAATCCAAGTCTTTGTGAATAATCAACTTGTACGAAATAATAGCCACATAATTATTTGATTTGGTGGCCACCAGATGAAACATTAATTGAGAAGTATACAACATGTCTTCATACAACACAATGAAAATGAATCATCCCACATTTACTTGGTCACTATGCTCCCACATTGTCTTCTAGGTATCTAGAAGAAAGAGATGGACATCTTTTCTCCCATCTCCAATGCCCTTCATTTGATGCACATTACATCAACACATTGTTCAATCAAAGACTAAATGTTTGGTTTAGCCTATATCACCGGGGCTTGTTGCTTCTAACTCCCCTTATTTCGATGTGGTAGAATCCTACACCCTCTTTTGCTTTCCTGCTTGTAACTCATGTAAGTTGACCTAGAAATCCCCATGATTTTGTACCGTGTAGTTTTACAAACATCCCTCTCTTTAAACGTCACAAATTTTGCATGGTTGCAATCTCCTCTTCAATGCAACCTTCTTAGAATATCCAATGTGTGGGCGAATCTTTCCTCAAACAACTTGTTCTAAAATTCGTGTTTAAGCAATCTCGTCATTTTGTGAAGGAAATGTTAATGGTAGTTTAAGGAATAACAAAGCACCGCCCCGACACCACGACATGATTCCTCACTCAACACCTTCTTCATCCTTGAGATGAAATTTAAGGAGACGATTCTCCTTTTGTTTTCTTTCACTAAAGTTTTTTTTTCCTTCACACCAATCATTCCTTCTACATCCATTTAAGGTACATAGTTTCCATCGTATGAAAAGAACGACTCCTTCAACAAAAATCCCTCCATAGTTGTTTGAGTTAATGGCCATTTCCAAATAATCATTACTATTGAGATGTTTCTAGGATAGTTGAGAATGGTCAAACTAACATGACCATCTCCAAGAATGTCATCCAAAATTACTTCTCTTAAATCACACACCATAACACAACCTCTCATGAAGAAAACACCTTTAGGAATTAAAAAATTGCATTTCACACTAACTATTACGCCTTATTGGCAGAGCTTCTCTTTGGCGCATGTTTTTTAAATTAGGCGAACTTGCCACATCATTTTCACTAGCACCAAGAAACTCATTGCTTTCATTGTACTCACCCCCCAAAAACATAGGGAGCTCTTGGGTAAAAGCTTGATCATTTTAGTGCTTTTCGGCTTTGCCAACATTTCGGACCGCATTCAAACAAAACACCTTTCTTGAAGTAAGATTATTACTAGTCTCATTTCCAATATGTTCCAATTTAATAGTCATTTGGTTTATTAGCCAAAAGCATGTTTTTCCTGCCACTAATATGAAATTCCACAACATTGGAATCAAGCTATAAAGTGCCCGTTTGTGATATGAAACGAAAACAATCTCCGCTGAAACAATGATGCACTCCTCAGGTCCCTAGGTCCCATAGATAAAAAGAGTAGATGCGTCTACACAAACATTGTAGCTGACATGAAGTTTTCCACGATCGTCCCATGACTCCCACAAATCAACTAGATTTTTGAAATTCAATGTTTCCATGGTTTTTATTGATCTTGAAATAGAATGTTTTTAGTCAACCGAAAGCATAAGATACAAGAATCAAATGAATTTCTTTAATTAAAGAAATCAATTTGGATTCTATCATTGATCATTCAACAATAGTCTATAAAGTTACACAATACTAGTTATTTCATTATTCTAAATTGCCACCTATCCATTTATAAATGGTTAATAAAATTTTGAATCCATTCTAGGCTACCATGTGGTAGCAAGACATTAATTAAAGTAAATTATAATTATACTTTAAAATTAAATTTTGGCCATTTAAGATGTCATGCAATCATATTTTCCATCTTTTGGCATAGTGGTGGTAGCGTTTTGGATTCACCTATAGTTCAAAAATATTAAAGTTCTATAATGTCATTATATATTCATATAAATAATATAACTTTTAATTTAATATCAAATTAATATTGCCCTATCAACTAGTAGTTTTAGTCATTTTGGACAAGCATGTTTAATCATGTTAATTATACATTTTAAGTCACATTTGTGTAAAAAATAATTAGCTTGTAATGACTACAACCAATTATGATTAAACTTAGTAAAAAAACTAGTGTAAAAAACACATATATGTAGTAGTGTGATGTCATCATTGCATAGATTTGCCAAGGAATAAGATGCCACCAATGCAAGGAAAGTGCATTGGTGGGTGGTCCCATAATTATTTTATGTTTACAACAAACCATGAACTTCAAATTCCCTTTGACAAATGGTGAAACAACACCAAAAAATTGTGAAGTCTAAAGCATATTCAATGGGCAAGCTAGGAAATGTCATATGGGCTGAAGATTGGGATGCAAAATATTTTGTAAACAATTCAACCAAGATCTCATTTGGGAAGGTGTTCCACAAAAACTATTCAACATGTCATGCACACATTGATGGGGCCTCCATATAATTGGACTACACTTGATGAATGTTATCAAAGGCAACCATAGATAGTTTATAGTTTCTCCATATGAAATTTGGTGTAATTTACATGATCTCTAAAAAATGGCATTTGTTAGATTTGCAGATTGTGTCAAGGAATCATGTTATCATGTGTAATCATATTTGAAATTTGAGAATATATCCTCTTTACACATTTGAAATTTGTGGATCTATGCTCTAGTAGAATGATGATATCTTTCTTGTAAACATAACAAGTAGTAATGCCACATCACCTAATAGCCTAAGACTCATTTAGTCATGTTGAACAACCATTGTAGTCATTCCAAACAATCATCTTTAGTCATGTTAGTCATATAATTTTAGTAACAATCTGTGTAAAAAATGATTGGTTTATTTTGACTACATCCAATTTTGTTCATTGTTTGATGTGACCAAAATTTTATGTAAATTCAATTAGAAAAACCAACTTAAAAACACATATTTGTAGGAATGCATATTTGGATTAAGTGTACAAGCCCTACAAGATATTGATTTTTTTGAGTGAAATGATCACAAATATCAAGCATTTGTAGATATTTGGGCATGAGCTTTGTTAGATGAATAATCATTTTCTTTTTAATAAACCAAAGACATTGGTTTTCCATAAATGACTTACAAAGTATTTTGATAAAGTCTTGGGTATGCACATTGGAAATGCCAATAAATATAAAGCATAATCTAACCAAAATGATTATGAACCCAATCAATAATGTCATGCTTATTAAAAAGTGCAATTGTAAAGTAGAGGTTTTTTGCACTATTAATGTGGGTAGTCCTCTTGTACTTGGAGGCTCTTCATTCCATAGGAGAGTTTGTGTATACATATATTTGTGCAATGGAATCCTTTTAGTAGGATGCAACATATCACTATGGTAGATACAAAATTTTGAAAGTTGTTAGAACCTTGTAGTAATCACCATATAATGCTACCTTTTGTACAATGAGATCAAATGATTATTTGTGATTTGAAAGAAACTTTTGAATTTTATGATAGGATAACAAATAACATGTTTGAAGATAATTTCTATCAAAAATGTTAATAGCATTACAACACCTTACTAAAAACATGTCAATTACATTGAACATGACAACATGTAAGTTGTAATTATCCAATTGGAGTTCATCCTCACATTTTTTTGGGTTCAAAGAACAATAACCCTAGATGTTGAGTTCAAAAAACCCTCTATGGTTTATAATCCAAAATGTTAATGATCAATCAAGATAATTTAGTTGTATGTATTGTATCCTTTGAAATGTTCGTTCCAAATGCTTATATTGGTTGAAATCTTAGGCCCATGTTTTTGTACTATGTCCTCGTCATTAATGAATCAAATGATGTGATTAATTGAAAATGTTTGCACATATATTGTGGATGATGTGGGCTCATTTCATTGTGGTTCACATATTGAGTAATTAGCTTTGCAAAAAATTGTAATGATTTTTAAATTCCCAAAAGAAATTCAACCTGCAATGGAGGTGAGTGAATATCATTTAATTTTCGACTTGAATGGTGTACTTATGGCAATTAGAGAGGGTCAAATTACTAAATCTTGCTAGTGGTTTTAAGGATTGGGTTGAAAGAGTTCTTCTCCAAACGTATAAAGAAATTCATGGTGTACATTTGGTCTTTGCCAATGAAAAGGAACTTTGAAATACATTGCTTATAGATGACATACCTCACATGAGTATGTTTAATCTTCCTTTCAATGCCATCTTCCTTGAGAAATTTTTTATGGGTCAACATAGATAATAATTATTTGTTTTAAACTATTATCCTTTACTTGGAATCCTTGCATTCATCTGGAATGTGGGATGTGAGTTTATAAATTTGTAAAATTTAATCCTTTGGGTAACATTATGCACATTCTGTTTAGTGACCATTTGAATGCAAAATTGCATGTTGCTCTTTAACATTTTTATAACAAGGTCAGATTGAGATTTTCAAATTTTAAAAAGTGAAATACTTTATTTAATTATTTATGAATTATGATGCATGGATGATTTAACATGATTATTTCATGTCTAGCTTTGACTTGAATTCAGTGTGATCCATTATGCCATAGACACAATGTCCAAATGTGTCTTTCATGACTTGGACATTTACAACTAATGTCCTAATCTAATCACGTAATCATATGTCCTTAGTCATATACTTTTACTCAAATTTGTGACTACATTGTAATTGCATTATGACTACATGATTAGATTAGGACTATTTTGTGATTACATGACTAGCCTACATACACTAATAATCTACCTATGTTAATAGTTTAATTAGGTGTTAGCTACCTACTAGCTATTTACTAGTTGCCTATAAAGTAGCTAGTACTTATCGCTAGTATTACTATTTTCTATTTACCTGCTATGTAGGTACCTTTATACCTACTTACTTACCTAACTACCTACTATTTATTATTAGGTATATACTTCCCTACCTACTAAATAGGTAGTATGTATTTACCTACTTACCTACTTACCTACCTACTAGGTAGGTAGTACATACATATCTACCTACTACCTAGGTACCTACACTAGAATAGAAAAGGCCAATATGTGACCATTACATTTACAACTACCTGCAACTATTTGGTCTATGCAATTAAATTTTTGCTATCTACGACTATTGGGACATCATGTTAACATGAGTCAAGTTGTCTTCGACTAACCTACGTCTAGTTTGCGACTAATTTGATTTACATCTATATATGGGTTGGATTTATCATCCAAGAGCAACCATTTAAAGTCCCATTAGTCATAAACAAAGTGGTGCTTAGTCATAGTCGACATATGTCTATATGTAAAATATCGTATTGTATGATTTTTCAATGAGAGTGCTATACAAAGGGGTAAAATATAAATTTGTACATATTCATAGTATCCATACAATAAATTAAAATTAAATTCCTTGAATTTAGTGGAAATGTGGTTTGTGGATTAAATTAATCATTTACTTGGCTTTTTCCAACAAGCCATATATTTTGTTTTATCCCTTGATGGCCATATACAAATAGCCAAACAAGGTGGAATATTTAACTCACATCATTAGTTTTCTACTTAATCATGCATGTGTTGCCAAAATCGGCTAATTTTTTTTGTGGATGGTGACCAACATCACTTTTTATGTTGGATAATTTTGAAAATATTGGAAAATGGCCTAAATCTGATGAAAATACAATCAAGGTGGGAAAATTCACAAAATTTTTAAAGCAAAAAGATTCACTTAAAAATCACTAGTCACCAATGTGTTTTTTCACAAAATTTTGAAATAAAAAAAAATCCCAGAATCCTGGAAAAATTCCCAAATAAACTGGGGCGCAAAGTGTTTATTACATGCCCTAATTCAAATACAATTAACATTAAATATGGAAAATTCCCCATAAAGTTTAAAATTCAAACTTGAAAATAAAAAAACTCAAATCACCATTTGACTAGATTTATAAACTCTATAGATTGGATCAATCTAGCTACAACTAATTATGTTTGTGACTCGATGATTAGCATTGATTTCTTTAGTTGGGACCATTTGAAATAAAATGGGCTGCTATTGCACGTTTGATGTTTATGTAGCCTCTAGCACACAACAACACAATCCACACAACAGAATTGTGATTGATGATCCCCCCAAACTTCAACTTATCTCCTTGCCACCCTATAACTTATGTCCAACTAGGGTGAAAATGTCTACATATGTGGATAAAACAACATTTGTCTCCAAAAAAACTATTGTAAATACTTGGATATAGTGAATGAACATATTAGTCAAATGCTCAACACCCCAATACTTGATAGGTTGTGGGATGCACATGGCAACAACACTACTTTTTGTTCCCTAATCGTAGCCAATATCATAGAAAATTGTAACCCATCAACACATTACAAAACAAACCCACTACTAAATGTTGTGAATTTCATAGGGATCTAAAAAATCTATCTTGATGATAATGTAGAGATGTGCTTTCACCTTCTCCTTCCTTTTCCTTACCTTCTCCTTGTTCCTTTTTCAACCTTATTTGTGAAAACCTCACATATGTGTCTAGTTAGTAAAGGTCAATTTCCAATTGCAAACATGTATGTACTTTGAGTAACTATATTGCCTATCTTACCACCAAAATAGTCAACCTATTTATACAAAAAAACGTTGACCCTATTGATGGATTTGGAGATGGAAGGGGGTGAACAAAAAATTATTATTCATTTGTTATAAGAAAAGAAAGGATATTCATCAAATGCAAGTTGGCACGTCTTTCTCTGTTTGCAACCCACTATTGAATGGCTCTCTTTTCCCGAAGCAATACAAGCAAACAAGGATCAAAGGTTTCAAGTGTCAACACCAAAATTGCGAAACATTGCCATGGAAGACCATTTCTAGTTCTTTCATTTCCACAGGAGGAGCTCCCTCCATATAGGTGTCCCCCTTATTGACCTTAACACTCTTTTGCTATGGAGACACATATGGCTCATCTACCTTTAGTGGTTGTGTTATCACCTCCATTTACCACCACTTGATCTACATCGGCAATAGTAGTATTGTCAATTCCTTCCAACAAAACTCCAAGCTATTAAAAGTTGTTCTTTCCAACCCTAGTCAATTGTTTCGTAACTCCCATGCCCTCCTCTACCATCACCTTTTTAGCCTCTCCACCTTTCATGTGGGTTTTTCTTTCCAAAAACAATCCAAAAAAACATTTATAAAAGAAGAAAACCTTATTATTGCACCATCTTTTCTAACCCTTCAGGTCTTCCATTATATAGCTAATAGCTGTTGCTGAATGAACATTGCTACTTGACTCCCATTAGCCACACTTCTTTCACCAAATCATGCTTGTCAACAAATAGATTGCATCACTTCTTCATTGGGAAAATGATCAAACACAAAAACCTCCATTACTGATTGTAAAATAGAAGACGTTATGTGTAAGAAAACCATGAAACGTTGATGTGGTAAAAAAATTAGTGCAATACCTTCAAAGGAAATGCCTAGACCCACCACACCTTTTGTGATATAGTGGGTAGCATAAAAGAATTGACCAACCTTCTCTTCAACAAGTTTAGCATATTGGCTGTAATTTTGTGTGGTGGTCAACAAAGGCTGAACATCATCAAACATAATAAACATATAGGTCTCCATCTCCTAGATAAACATCCTGCTAGTATATGAAATCACCTGAATTTGAATTAATGAATTACATTTCTACTTTACAAAACATATAAAGCCCCAATGCAACAACAAAAATCTTCCTTGAGAAACACCAAGAGAGGTAATTTGAATTGAAAGCTCAAGAATTGTAACCTTAACACACACATCTCTTATTGGAACATGGACAAAAATCCTCTATTTGAAACAACAAGAAGTCAAATCCCACTTGGTGCTCTTTGGGAAGATTGTTGAAAGCTTTTGATGGAACTCTGGAAATCAAAACCTGTAAAGCTCAAAACTAAAAATAGACAGGTGAACTTGAAGTACACCAAAATCTCCACAATTGGTCAGCAATAATTATCTTCAACTAATGTTTGACACATCTAGACAAATCCACAACTATTTGACTACTGAACTAATAATATGCAATAACACTAGAATGATGATGTACTCACCCATAATCTTTTTATTGCATCAGGAATGGAATGAAGTAGCCCCCCCATCTTTTCAAAAAGGTGGCATGGTCTATTTCCAAAAGATCATTTGGTCGTGAAGGTTTAAGGAAGCGACCATAAAATTAGTGATTTTTAACCAAGCCATTAAGAGCCTCATGTTGGGTGTTTTGGTGCCAAAAATCATAGTTTTATGCATAGTTTAGAACCTCATGCTTGTGGAGGCGAACAATTTAGACCCCTAATCACATGCTTAGACCTTGAACCTTAGCCTAACTACATGCACTTGTTTTGTTGAATGTTTGCACTTGATGTAGGCGAGTTCATGAGTGCACAAGTGAGGCATACGAAGAAGCCCAAATGACACATTGAAAAACAAGCCTACAATCCACTCCCCTATCGGAAAAGCTTGCGCATCACAACAACTCCGTGTCATAGTATGGCTGAGGAAATGTGCTAGTCAATGGAAGGGTCCAAAATCAAATATGACACCTCCAATAGTAGCTTGGCCAACCCAAACAATGAGTCCAAGAAAACAAACAACAAGGTTTGTATACAAACAAAAGTTGGCGATGTTCAAGTTGCATCGTCAACAATAAAGAAGATGCCCAAGTTGATTCAAAGTAAACAAATGCTTATTAAGTCACCAAAACAAGTTAGATCCCCATAAAAACTATGTCATTGTGTTTCCTAAATGGATTTCCAAGATAGGTGTAACACAATCAAATCCCAATGTAAGTATTTCCTTCATTGTTCTTAGTCTTTCCTTGTTCTTTTCCTTTTTTGTCTTTCTTTGTTTCTTTGTCTGATTTTGTTGTGGGGTCTATTGCTAGCCAATAATATGGTTGAATCTTCCCATTACTTCTAGAATTGCAACAAAAACTTAGTTCGTAGGATGGTGCTTGTCATTAGCCTTTACCCATTGTAGGGAGTTGATGAAGTTAGTGGGTGTGTATTTGTTTTTTTGTCTCCCCTTGTTTGGTTCTTTATGTGGCTTCTTGAGGAAGTACTATCCTTGTTGTTTCTTCTTCATTGTGAGAATGGAAATTTCTCTATTCTTATGAAATATATTTCCTTGGTTGCTTGCAGTGGGACTTGCACATGAAGTATTTATCTCAAGAATGAGAAGGCATGATGTTTAAAACTACCTAATGTTCCCACTGACATATATGTGGGGTTGGTGAAGGCTTCTAGGCACATCAAAGAGAATTTATAGCACTGGCCCATCTCAAAGCGGGGGTGCAGGTAGCTTGCGTTCTTCACCCAATACATGAACAAGCTAGTTATACACAAGGTGGCCTAGGCCCAAGATGTGATGGGTAACCTTGGAAGCCAGCTTGTAGAGGGATAACTTGTGGAGGGACAAAATGTGGTGCATAATCTATGCCACATTCTAGGCATTGTGGACACACAAGCCAACAATTAGGTTGGCAAGGACGCTAGGAAAATTGTTGTCAAGGTATGTGCATCAATACCAACACTACCTAGAATTGGGTTGGGTGTGGGAATTTGCATTGTGGGGGGTCGATGCAACCAACTAATGGGGGTGGGAATGGGGTCTATGAAACAAGTGCTCAAGGGTTTGCAAAGCACTAGGCTGCGAGCATTGCAACAAATGGTGGCATGCTACAGATGCAGAGAGTTGGGGTGGAGGAACCTCTCTCCCCTTCATAGGCTGTAATTAGGGCACAACAACGATCCTCAAAAAGGACCTTAGAGATTGAGATCATAGAATGACACCAAAAAGGTGTGCCACCTCATCAAGGTGAGGTGACAAAAAATGGGAAAATAGATGGGGCATGTGATGGCAAGAATATATGGGATGACAAGATTCAAGGTTTTGCACCACACCACTTCAACATGGCGATTGTGAAGGTGGGGGACCAAAATGTTGTGGACATGGGTGAACTCCATAAGGTAATGGACATTGAGTTTGAATATCTTTAACATGAGTTGAGTGACCATGGGTTTAGAAATTGTGTTAGACGATTCATGAAATTTAAACGGTCTTGGCTCAAAAAGTGATGGATTAAGCATGGGCACACAACTTGCCATATGGGTGTGGAAACATCCTAGTGGGACACCCTTGTGGCATATTAACCTGAACATGCAACAAAGAAGAGAACTAACTAACTTACGGGTGCAAGAGGTGCAGTAATGAAGGTCAACAAATATGGACGGGGGGGAAAAGCAATGGCCGAATAGAAATTGGTAACACATTGTCTTCAACTTACTATGTTATGGGATGTTTGGTGCAATGGGCAATTTGTGTTGCAATCTATTAGCTGTAGACCTATGCCTAAAGTTTGGTGTGTTGCAGAAATTGGCATCCCATTGAAGCCCATCGTTGTCTGAAATGGCAGTTGCAGATCTTAATTATGTTGGCAACCCAGATCTAGTAAGTGCCCATATATTGCTTATATTCAAATGTGGAAGGGGATGTGGTTAAGCACCTAGTCTAAATGTGGATATAGACGTCTAGCCATCATTGACACAAATTTAATCGATCCAAATTGCATATTCTAGTAGATACTAATTTGTTCATGGCACGTCGATATTTTGAATCTTTTGGGGTCTACATCAAGATGTTGTGTTGGTGCTTACATTGTACATAGGGCTAACAAAAGGCCAAAACTTCATGTGTGTAGTTTGCAAATTAAATAGTTGAAAACATAACATCCAAGTCCATCCCAAACACCTTGAATATTCACTTTTACATGCAAATCAAGTATAGCCATGTTGTTGAATTATTACATGACAATGTAAGGTTTCCAAAGTTGATACAAAATGACAATCAAAGTGGAGCCCAAGTTACATTGCATAACAATATATGCATACTTATTAGGGGTAGCAAGATTTATTTAGCTACTGTTAGCCCTTGTAATTTGGGCAAGTAGAAAATATATATTGGGTATGTTATTTGAACTATCCATATAGGTATAAACATTGACTATTATGAACCCTTGGATCCAATACTATAAAGACTAAGCATTGGGTGTTGTGTATTTGACACAAGTTGGTGTGGAGTGGTGGCTTACTATGGTAGGAGTCCAATTCAGTTTATCTTTCATCACGAATTAAAGCAATCAAAACCAAGCTCATAGAAATGGTTGGGCAAGTAGAAAAAATGCTTGAAACAACTATTGTAAGAATCATTGAACAACTTCATGCAATAATGGAATCTACCATGGCAAGGTTTTAGCATAGGCAAATGCTATGGTGCATGCTATAGGGAAAACATGTGTGATAACTATTATTCACACTGTAACAATGGTGACGTTCCCTACCATAGTAGTTGGGGCATACATTGTACAGTTGCACATAGGCTCTAACCCTATTGAGCTTGGGGTGGGGAATGGATCTGAAGACAAGGCCACTACTGGACAAGAGGGTCTAGCCCATGTTAGTAAGGTATGTTAAGGCCTTAGCACCATGGCATGTAATCTGTACTAAGTTTAACAACATGATACATTGAACAATAGCACATGTTGGAACTAGGGTTGACCAAAATCTGGTGGGATGGCAGAGCAAGAAGAAGACTAGGCTAGAGCTAAGGGAGGGTGTGAAAACAAGGGCACACATTAAAATGTGCAAGGTGCTAGTTGCAGAAGAAGAGGTGAGATTGAAGGTGCCTTGGGGGCTATGTGTGGTGAGTTAGATGCATGGAAACAAACATTACAATCAAGAATAAGGCCAAATATGTTGTGGACCAATATTGGCTTAAGATGTATAGTGGGATGTTGTGGGTGCATAGTTTTAGATGGGGGATAAAGTTGAATTGATTAGCTCTACCAAGTTGGACGTAATTGCAACGAGTGTGAGGACATCTATTGGTGGGCAACAAGGTGTGCACCATTGCACCCAAGTTGACACTGGGTGGTATCGGGTGCAACTTGTAGAAATAATGGAGGGTTTTGGCAATACTCCCCTATTCATAACAAATGACAATGATGATCTACCTCAATTGCAGTTGAAGGATACAATGGGTAGCAATTTGGTATGGAAGGGTCAATTCATGCATAAGGCAGTGAGTAGGAAACAAGTATAGCGTATTTCCAGAATGGCCCACAAAGAACTCATCATTGGTCTCCTCACCCACTTTGCATAAAAACAATGAGATGTCTCCATACCATGGAGAATTTTCGGGAATAATCTAGCATGCATTGTATGCTTCCTAAATGCAAATTGCATTTTAGTTGATATGAGTATTAGTTTGAACAGACTAAGTTTAAGACCTTCAATGATCATGTGATATGCATCTTGATGTGGGAGGTCATTTATATTTCAAACCATAATTTATATGGTAGTGAGATATGTATTTTTTGTGATATTGCTTCATGGAGTATCTACTTTCATATTACAGTCCACTTCAATAGTAATAATGGTAATGAATATGAATTGACCATAGATAATTAGCTATTTAATTTGTAGTTCCAAGTGGAGTTAGCTATATGTATCCCATTTTTTGCAAGGTCGATAAGGGGTACAAGCCCTGGGTGTTCATGGTTATTAATGTGATTTCAAAGGTGTTGGTGTAGGATGGGATCAAGTGTCTAGCCTATGGCACATCCCGCAAATGTTGGTGTGTTAAGGACATTACCAGAGGAACAAGTGACTAGGTGTCTACATATAAACTGAAAGAATATTAGGAGCTAATGGAAGGAGAGACATTGAAAGTCATCTTGCAAGATAATGACCCCGACATCCCATTGTGCAAGTTTGTTTATCATAAACAATTGACCACTCTTGTGTCTTCCTAGAATTATATGAGCTAATGGCAAACCCTACACTTCAAGGATTTATATTGAATTTTAGGTTCAATAGAAAAATCTTGTAGGTAGTCAACTTTATGCATTAGTTTGACTACTTCAAAAAGTTTTCATTTACAGGACAAAACTATTAAAGGAAAATGATCATCAAAACAAGCAAATTGGTGGTTAATTGTTTGTGGTGTGGATTGTATAGGCTAGATTCTTTTAATGAAAAATGGGATGGTATGGTGTAGTGGGTAAAAGTAACAGAAAAGGAGAAGGATACTCTTGAGGTAAGTAAAATGCTTCAAACTTGCAACATCTTTGTTAAAGATGATTTGATATTTTAATTGTCAAAAGCTTAAAAACATCTAGGGAGTAGCCTTGAGTGTCTTCCTCCAAAATTTTGTCTTGACTACTTTTTACTTAAAGCTAATGCACAAGGACTTGGAATGTTGGCCACCTCCTATCACCATGCAAAATCTTTTATCAAGTATTGGACACCCCAGATAACATGGTAGTGTAACTATGGAAAAAAAAACAAAATTCACTAAAGTCCTATGCAAGTTTTTTAGCAAGTCAAGGATTTGTGAACTATAGCAAGATTCAGGGAATTAGGAATAAGAAAATACATGCTTGCACAATATTGCTTGGAAGCATAGTTAGGATAAAATGAAAGGACAATTGAGAGAGGTTTGTAGATTGAGACATTTAGCTTACATCTTTGTCATCTCTGTCAAAATTCATGCAACTACATGCAAACACATTCCATGGACTATATGGAGGTTTTGTCATGATGATTTTGATGGATGCTTTGTTTCAAATGTGCTTAGAGTGCCAATATGAAGTTATGAATTATACACTCAAGGAAGAAAAGGTCTTAAATTGGTGGAATATTGGAATTAAGCTTGCTTTAGAGGAGACAAATAGGGATGGGCAGAAACTCAAAGAAAAGGTTGTGGAGTTGGAAAACACCATGTCAATGGAACACCATATGTTTGGGAATGTTCATTCTTAGACCTTATCCTTTCTAGTTTATCTTTTGTTAGGTTTGGTGTTGTTTTTTTTGTCCTAAAAGAGAGTTTTTTTAGGAATGTGAAATAGCCCTAATGTATGGTGATCGAGCCATGTTGATTTTTTCAAAGTTTCTCAAGCTTTTAGACAAATGTTAGACATAAATAAAAGTTCAGGATACTTGCTCCTAATTATTTTAGAAGGCCCTCAATCAGGATGTTTGAGAATCTAGCAATAAAAAAAGTGCAACCCATTTAGTGGAAATCGTAGAGTTGGAAAAGACCTTTTAGATAGAAAGACCAAACATCATGAGGTTAGATGGCATAAAAGTAATTTTTAATGTGGGTGCTACTTTACAACTAGTAGAATATGCATTGGGCTTAAATAGTGCACTTTAGCTTTAATATGTATGAAGGCAACTACTAAGAACAAGTATCAATGTAAATCCATGCATTTTCATTTTATTGACATTGTATTGAGTTGCTTCAAATGCAAGTAATAGAAGGAGAGCTGAAGAGTTCTTTAAATCAATTCCATGGCTACGAGTGCGAAGACTTGAAATCCTAAGAGGATGTAAAACACCTGAAGCAAAAGCTCAAAAAGGTGGAAGAAAATATTGCAAAGGTTATTTCCTTCCTACATCCATGTGAAATGTAGCAATTCATGTCTGGATGAATCTTCATCAATTCGAGTGCCATCTCAATCCAAGTATATGTTGTGTTGAGATAGAAATACTACAAAGATTTAGGAGATGGAAAAGGAAACTGAGGAGGCCACAACAGTGATACCCAAGATGGGGATAAAAACCGTCAAGCCCACAAAGAAACTTGGGGAGGAAGAGAAAGTGCTTGAAGCAATAGAAGAGAATTGCAAAGGTGCAAAATCGCTAAACTTATTTTCCCTAGTTAAATCTAGCTTTTTATTTCATTTGAAGTTGAACATTGGATTCTCAACCTTTGTGTTCGATTTTTGTTGTTGTGAATGGTAGATTCTTAAACATTAGACTAATTCCATGTGAAGTTTGATAAGCAAAGCACATTGTTTCTAGTTAAGATTTTAAAGTTCCATGAGCAACATGCAATAGTGTGCACTAAGCTTGAGCCTTGGGAAAAACACACCATTGACTGTCAAGGGAAGATTAATGTTGCAAAATCAATGAACAAGTTGTTCAAAGGAAAGGTTAACCTTGTCTTCATTGTTCACATGCCCACCATTATGTTTTTGGAACTATTAGCTTTCTGAGACTCTTGTATTGGGATAGTTGGTGCATAGGAGGAGTTTTGTGACAGTGTTATTCAATAATATGCATAAAACAAACAAAAAAAAAGATCTTGCAATCAAATCTGGGTACAAGGATCTTCTTGAAGTCAATCTTGACATCATCTGTTAGGTCTTGTGGACAAGGGGAAAAATCATTTTTTCATAATTTTGCTTTAATGTCATACTGTAACATTGCTACAGTATGTAAAAAATATTATTCAAACATTACTTTATAGTTTTCCTATGCATAATGTACAACTACCAACTTGTTGTTAGGTTGACTCAAAAGAAACACAAATGGGTGTTTTGTGGTGATCACATAGATTGTGTTTTTTTTCACATGGCAAGGCAACTATATGATACCCTTAGCCCCAATGTTTTGGGTTCTTTCCAATGTGCAAAACTAATGTCGTCAATTCTGGTGGAGGCAGGGGGTGTAGTGGATGTAGTGAATGTTGGGCTTGTAATTGTTGCTAAGGAAGAAACAATTATAAAGAGGAGGAAAAAACAAGTAAGGAATTTTGGCTAGTTTTGTTTGAAAAAATCTCTACATAAACAGTTTATTTCTAAACCACTGCATGTGTACTCTCATTTGTTTCATTAGTTATTAGATTGAGTATTGTGTTATAACAACAACATGGCCAAGCTCCATTCAATGGTTATAGAACTGAGTTAGTTTTGTAATTGGTCCTTGACTGGCTAGTTATGTTATGCATCTTGTGACATAATTAGCAACATACTGACTCAGTATTTAGATTTAAAAATTGAGTAAAATTCTAGAAGTTTCTATGCCTAGACAAAGAAGTTTGACCTTGCTAATTTTTTATAATAATGAGAATGAATTTTTCTCAATTCCTATGAGAGATATCTATCCAATGTGCAGAGTAAGAATGCTAATACTAACTACAAAGTTGCAATACATTCATGACTAGCATTTAAAATGGTTTATGGTTCTTTAAAACCCTATCAGTGGAAAACTGACCTAGACCTCAACAGGTGATGTGATTTCATTGAGTCACTAATAACATGTGATGATGACTTTTCATGCATATTTGTGTGAACTACAACAAATTCCAAGTGAACTACTTAGTGTTGGAACCAAAAAGCTAGAACCATGACTGTTTTGTGTACGAAATTTATTTGTAGTTGGGCAACTTGGGGTGTGATGTGTTGTAAGACTTGACCCATAAACACATCAGAGCTTGTGGACCTATAGTAGAGGTGCTTTCATCATGAGATGGTATCACAACTTTATAACAACCATCAGACTAAGTAGTCCCAAGCCTAAAGTGTGTTTGATGATGGGTGTGATTTGGCATGGTAGGTCTGTTAGGTAGATTAGGTTCTATTTTTGATCTTGTGGCATAATTTGTATTTGTATTTAGCTAACACCATCACGGGGTTGCATACAGTGACACATGGTATGATGGGACACCCGGAAGGAGTAGCCTTATTATAGAGTTTGCATCTAAATCTAGTCATTGGGTGGGTTGACTATTTACTTCCCGTAGATTTGTACTAAGAAAATTCTTTCAATGTTGGGCATAAACATGTGATTTGTGGCAATTTGCGTAGGAATGGATGATGGCACCGGACCCTAGTTGGTCTGTTTGATGTTAAGCAACAGGAATGTTGTTTGGAATATTGTTGATCATGGCAAAAATGGTGCATGTCAAGGAGCATTTGGTGGCAACAACAGGACCCATGAGGGTGTGGATGTGGTTGCAGCCAAATGTAGCAGTCTAAGCACTGCCAGGTTTTAAATATACTTACTTACATTGGAAGATGTGGGCTGAAATTGGGTTGCTGCACCAGGGACCTTGCAGGTAGAAAGGTGAACTTAATGTTATGTATGTTCAATTTTTCCTTAATAAGCCCATGTGGGATGTTCAAATGCTTGGAATAGTTCATGTGTAATCAGATTAATGAGTGCAAAAACTTGTAACCCATTGCCATAGTGATAGTTTCTAGCCTAGTTTTGGTGGGAGGCCAAGCAAATTGGCATGTCAAACCTAAACTACCAAATTCTTAAGTAATTTTACCTTGGGTGCTTAATTTTTTGTAGGCAATTTATAAATGCTCCTACCATTAGGTTTCAAATCTCAACTAAAGTATATATTGTGTTTATCATAAATATTAAGCAAAGCCATAAACACTTAGGATCTATTATGTGCAACATGAAATTGGACGATAAAGAAAATCATGCATTATTTAAAATTAAAATCTAAAGACTAGTCGTGATGTTTCCATGTGTCATAATCCAATGATGGATCACACATTGCACAAGATTGGGCAATTCCATATCAACAGTAGACACATGGCAACATGCAACTTAAACTCTAGATGCCATGTGTCCGAATTCAAACAATCATAATGGAGGGTTCACGTTATTTTAATAATTAGAAAATTTGTAAATAATATTGTCTATTACCTTGCCACATGTCACAATTTGGTTAGCCAAACCTCACGCTAAAACACACACAAGATGAAAATATGGAGGACCCACAAATTTCCACATGGTGTCCATCCATTGCCTACTAGGATGCCACATGTCATAATTGTTACGAGTAAAATCGAACGGTCCATATATGTTGTAATTATTTAATAATATAATAAATACCATATTAAAATCCACATGTCATAACCCTAATGCTTGAATTAGACATGTAGTATTATTAGATGTCATGAAAAAATTTTAAATCAAATATCCAATATACCACATGGTGTTTGGGCATTAGTGGAAAATAATAACCAAAATAATTGTTGAATATTTGCACCACGTACATATACTCACATTTTGTCATTAACTGGTATTTGTATGCTCAACGGTTTCCATCCAACCCTCTTGTCGTTTGTAACTAAGGACGATTGCAACTTGTCCAACATGACTACACAACTTTTAATTATAGATGTCGCTTGCAACTAGAAAATAGTCATAGGGATTTGTCAAACGAGTATATTTTTCTTCTAGTGCTCCTTACTCACAAGTACCTACCTACTACCTACTTATTACTACCTCTAGGTACTACTTACCTATTACCTACTAAGCTAGGTACCTACTAGGTTATTAGGTAGGTTCTAAGTTGTTATGTAAGTACATAGGTACCTAACTTATAAAGTAAATTAGAAAAGAATGTTTATAAAATATGGCAATAATTTTTGTCATGTAAAAATCATGTGGTGCAATGGTTAAATGGTGGTTAAGGACTTCTTCCCTCAATGTGGAGGTGAAGGGTTCAAGTCTTCACACTTGCAACTTAGTGAACTAGCCTAATTAGCTTAATTTGCTAGCTAAGTTAATGTACATTCCTAGGTAGGTTAAGGCGTACATTCTTAACATATAAGCAAGGTCTTAGCTTTTATACCATGTCTTTACATGGCACATGTTTACATGGCATGGGTGGAGAACATATTTATTTCATATTTAATGAATTATATCCAATGGCCATAATTTATGAATCTCATCAAGCACTGATGACCTCCATGACTTTATAGTTGCAAAAGTCACAATCACAAATTGACTTATGACTAAGCCACACTAGCAACTAAGTGTCCTAAACAACATATCCTATTTCACTACATAGTCATGTAATCATAAATGTCTTCCATGACTAACAATCTAGTCATAAATCAAGTCGCAAAAAACAACTTTTCTTGTAGTGACAACTTGGTGCCACCAAATACTATGGGGTTTTAATTTGAAAATTGTGGATTGACAAGGTTATTGTTAGACATAATCCATTGTTTTAATTGTATACATGTGGATTAATCACCACTAGATTCCTTTTACAAATAAATTAGGATTTTCATTGTAAGTCAATGACTTGTTTGAAATATCATAACAACATAGTGGTTGTTAGGTGCCTATTAGAAACATTAATGGATTTTCATGGTGACTCAATGTCTTGTATAACAAAATAACATTAATTGTTGATAACACATTATCATTTGATCATCAATTGATTTGTTTAGGTGTGCATAACACATTATGTTATCATGCTTTTGTATTGCCTTTTGCCAACACATTTTGATTTCATTTTAATTCAATGTTTCTTGAGGCTAACTACTATGATCAAAGGCAGTTTAATGCATTCATGTTTATGTTTGCAAGCTACTAGACTTAAAAAATTGTTAATTCTTAGGATCAATAGATCAATGTTATGTTATTCCCTGCATTGTGTTGTTTTGCAAGGGAATGTTCAAGTGTTTGGAAGAAATACTAACAAGAACAAAATGAAAGTTAGAGCTAGAGTGAAATTTTTTCTTGCTACAACATTTCAAAAGTTTTATGTTGTAATCTAATTTTGTATGAAACTTGAGGATGTGTTGGAAGTTCTTTTAAAGTTGATGCCAAATGTTTTTTTGGATTAGTTCATTTTCATTTGGGGATGTGAATAATGCTCCAAGATGTCTAATGAAATTACACCTAGGTATTATTATTATATAAAGGATTTGAAACATATGTATTATGCTTGTCGTGGACTACTTTATGGGAAGGAAGATTAAACATTATTGACTGATGATGAACCTAACAAGGTGCTTTGGAATCCAATGTGGAGTGGTTTTTCTTTTGAGTCCTTTAAGGGAGATGTTGTCAAAGAATAAGGTGTAATGGTTGAACTTGCCATTTCATTTGTGACCAACCTAAGTGATTGGATTGCCATTGGCAAAAATGGTTCAAATTCACTAGGTTATTACAATCAAGTATTCTAAGCTTCATTTAAATTCTTCTTCACAAAGTTATTTTTGGTTTTTACAATATATGAATAATGACAACATGAAAATGTTTGCAATAACTAACCCCCTTTAGGTATGCACTTTAAATCATTTCATCTATTTCCATTTTTTCATTTTTCAAGTCATTTTTTATGTTATAACTTTGATATATATTGTTATATGTTTTCATATGCATTCATTTTTAGTACTAACTTTTGTTTACAATTGGTAATTCTAAGTTTCTGTTTTATATAGATAATGGATTTATGATAGGTTTATTGTTTTTGAATTTTGTATGAAGATTTTTGGTGAAATCCTTTTTGGTGTTTTAACAACTTAGTGGGCACCACATCTCAAGGTTCAATTTGTATTTGAAATATTCAATAATTTTCTTGATCTATGTAAATTTCATTTTTTCATTTTTTTGCATTGTTAACAACTTGGTGTTTACAAGGTTTAATTTGCACATGAATGATGTAAGCTGCATTTTGTTAATTTTTCAAAAAACATTGTTATGGTTAACAACCTAATGGCCACTAAGTCGTATTTATAATTGAAAGGTTCACTATTTGTATGGTGGGTCAAAGCATGATCAGGGTACCAAAAAGGATTGTCTTATTAAATATATAGTGGATTCCTTCACTTGAACATGTCATTGAAACTTAATTGCACATTCATATAAAAATGTGTTTTTTTCATAGATACATACATTACTAATTAAAGTACTATTTTATGCATAATATTTCAAATTTGAACAAGTTTAAAGATTCCTAACAAGTCTTGAAAAACTTTCTAGGACTTTATTTCATGGAAAAAAAAAGTTCAAGGATTCATAATGAACGTTTTAAAAACTTATTTCTTCCAAAATTCTTACCATAAACACTTTAGCTCCTAATGTATATAAAATTTTCAAGTGTGACAAGAGCCAAGTGCTCTAGATTGTAATGTACAAAGTTTCAAAAAGTAAAATTTCTAAGAATTTTAAGCCATTGATAGCACGTGGCCCACATTGAATAAATTTTAATATTCTTATTTTCATAGGTGAAAACAATAGATACTCTCAATGCCTATATAAATTTGGAGCAAATTAATTTCATTTGACATGAAAAAGAAGAAGAAATATAAGATAGGTCATAGGTTTTATGAAGAAAAAGGTTAATTTGGGGGCTCCAAGGAATGAGTCCTTATGTTTCAAATGGGGTACCCCAATTGTGTTTGGACCATGGTATAAATTCCATGTTTGTATTTTTTGACTTTTGTAAAATTGAGAATTAATATAATACGTGATTTAATTAAGGAGCCCTTTTGTGAAAGTACTCATACTTGATTGAGCAATTGGTCAATTTTGAAGGCTTTTGTTCAAACCAAAATTCAAAGTTGGAACATTGATTGATTGAATTCAAATTTTATAACATGAACATATTAATCATAAAACACAATTTTCCATGATTAACATGATATTAAAATGATATCGCATTGATATATATATGTAAAAAGGATTGTAATTTTTTGGACGATTTGACATGGTTTTTGCCTCAATGTTTTTTTATTTAGACCCAAACTTATTATTTAAAAAATTGATATTCAAATTTTATTGCAACCAAAAATTTAAAAAATTAAAAAACTTAACATCTTTTCCATGAACTCTAATGTTTTATAATATTAAAACTTTAGATGAAGCAATTACAACAAATGTTATTTATTCTTCTGATTCATTTTCAATAAAATTGCATAATGGGATATGGTTTTTGAGTTGTGTTTTAAGGCATTTAAAGACTATTTTTTGTTATCAAAATTATGATTTAAAGAAAATTATTGATCTTAATGTGCATTCCTATGTAATGAAGGAAAAAAATCATAGAACTTCTAGGTCATATTAGTCATAATAATCAATCAAAACATTTTTTTTGTATATTGCAATTGTGGATGTTGGACCCCATTGCCAATATTGTAGTACCTTTACCATTTTGGCATTTCTTGAACAGTTTCTTTCATTTCAATAATAAAAATAAAAATATTTTGAAATTCCTACTATTCAAGTGGGAAAAAAATGCCTTAGGCACATTACACCACCAAACTTCATGGATTGCAATCAATACTAGTAATGTTAAACAAATTTCTAGAACTTTTGGCTACCATGGTAAATAACTAATAACCTATGATAATATAACTTAGAATATTCAATAATAACTTATAATATAATAACCACCAATAATCGTAATATAACCTAGAATAACAAAAAATAGTCACCAATAGAATAGCCACCAATAACCACCAATAGAATAACCATTAATAAAATAACCATTAATAGTTACAAATAAAATAGCTATCGATAACCACCAATAATATAACCACCAATGGCCCATAATAAAATAATTAACAATAACCATTAATAATCACCAATAACCTATGATAATTTAACCTAAAAAAGTAATCACCAATAGTCACGAATAGAATAATTATTAATAACCATTAATAAAATAGCCACCAGTAGGCACCAATAGCCATGAATAGAAAAATTACTAATAACCATTAATAAAATAACCACCAGTAAGCACCAATAGCCACCAATAGAATAATTACTAATAATCATTAATAAAATAACCACCAGTAGGCACCAATAACCACCAATAGAATAATTATTAATAACCATTAATAAAATAACCACTAGTAGGCACCAATAACCACCAATAGAATAATTATTAATAACCATTAATAAAATAACCACCAGTAGGGACCAATAGCCACCAATAGAATAATTACTAATAACCATTAATAAAATAACCACTAGTAGCCACCAATAGCCACCAATAGAATAACTACTAATAACCATTAATAAAATAGCCATTAGTAGCCACCAATTGCCATTAATAAAATAACCATTAATTGCCACCAATAGAATAACCAACAATAACCACTAATAAAATAGCCATGAATAGCTTATGATAATGTAACCTATAATAACCAATAATAACATAACGTGAAATAACATTCAATAACAAAAAAAAACCAATAATAACTTCACATAATCGAATATAGCCTAAGATGAAATAGTTTAGAATAATTAAAAATAATTTATAATAGCTACAAATAGCCTAAAATGAAATAACATACAATAGCCAAAAATAATTTACAATAGTAAAAAATAGCCTAAGGTGAAATAACTTGAAATATCTAAAAGTAACATAAAATAACAAAAAATAACTTTGAATAACAAAAAGTAACTTATGATGAAATAATTAAAAACAATGAAAAGTACTCCTAGAATAGCTGAAAATAGCCTAACAAAGGTAGTATTATTATATTAACAAAAATATTGTCCATTTATTAAACATTTTATTTTTCAAAAAAATGCCATTAGAATGTTATTCAAAAAAAAATTGTTCAAATGATTTTACATTTTTAAAAGGAAATAAACGTAATTATATACATTATTGGAAAAAAAAACCTTTAATCATTTTATTTGGAAAAAAACTTAATAAGATATGAATTTTTCAAAGTTTATGTAATGTTTAAAATGAAGTATTTGATAAATAAAATTCAATGTAACACATTATCACAGCAAGTGTGGTGGGTTGATGGTAAGGGTGTTTGCCTCTATTTTAGAGGTCAAAAGATTAAACTTCATAGTGGTAAGTTGACTGAATATTTTCTTATGTAGTTTCTTAGAATAAATGCCCACTTAAATTGATTACATGCCTTATGTACTAATGCTAATTTAAAAACTTAACATAGGTAATGACATGTGTCAATTATTCGTAGGTTGAAAATCATGAAATTATTAATAATATTAAATATTACATTAAATAATAAATAATTTAAATTTAATTGA
>Ga0209208_10002790_pt1 | contig 25111 bp, 15 predicted proteins | sample S1TSphfallax_3_FD_187694 | JGI IMG/M metagenome (GOLD analysis project Ga0209208, IMG submission 187694) | Host-associated microbial communities from peat moss isolated from Minnesota, USA - S1T2_Fd - Sphagnum fallax MG (SPAdes) (version 2) | ecosystem: Host-associated > Plants > Peat moss >...
TGATTCTATAATAATGTTTTCAAGTTTTTGATTCTATTTTCCCGACATGATGCCACTCTTGTTCCAAGGATTTTAAAATAAATAAAAGTCATGTTAATAATGGGTTACCTATTAGAAAGAGCACCCTTCATTCTCAACTTTGAACTTTTTTTTTTTTTTTTTTTTGGGAGGGTTAAGATTAATTTTGATGCAAAATTTTCCCACTGAAGTAGGGTGATTGAATTTTTGCAATTATTTAACATTAAGGCCCCTCTTTGTTTTTTTTTTCCCCCTCCTCATTCAAATAGGTAAAAGGGATTTCTAAAGGCTTCAATCATGAACTCTTTGGGCCACCTAGCATGATCAAGAAACTACTTTTTTGGCACATAAAAACATAGGGCAAGGTTCAAATAGGCGATAGAAGAAACATGAACCTTCAATCCCTTGGCAACCCTAGCCTTAGGGCAATTCCCCATAGTTATAAATGCAAATTTTTGACAAAGTCTACACCATAAGAAAGCAAAGGGACAAATGTCGGTGACCAACCTTTGATGTGGCAAGCAACCCATAAGAAAAAAGTGACCAATTCTACCAATCCAAAACAAGTTGCAAAATTGGAAAAAGAATGAGCATAGCAAAAGTTGCAAATATCTGTGACCAAGTTTTTACAGGTAGTAAGTAATTGCCATTTGCAAGCAGCCTAATGACAAAATGCCCACATCTTGAATTCTTAAAAATAATAGTAGTAATAATAATTTTGCAATTTAGAGAGGGAGAAAAAAATACCATGCTTGGCAAAATACATTACTTGTAACATTGTGTAATAGTTTTCGTATCAAAATTCTTTTGTGAGACATGTTTTTCTTATTTAAATTTCTATTAATCAAGAGTTTTGAATGCAAGGAATTTGGATCCACAACATGCCATTTGGGATGGATTTTGATCAAAGTATATGAAAGTATCTATGAAATAGCTCTCTCCATAACAACATTTAGAAGGTAGAATGATAACGAGTGTTGGTCATAACCAGTGTTGGCTAGGTATCAACCATCATTGGGTGGGTATGGGTATCACAATTTTATGATAGCCATCGGTTTCGGTTTTCACAAAATAATTTATAACAGGGTTCAGTTTTCACTTTTTTTTTATAAAATTTATATGTCGAGCAAGGGTGATATATATATATATATATATGATAAATTAAATCAATTCTCACAATGTCAGTTCTCAAAAATTTGAAAACAACTTGTTCTCCTCTACCTATTCTCACAAACCAGGTATTACTTATTCATTTTTGTAATTTTAATTTTGATTTTTAAATTCATTTATTTTATTTTATTTCTTAATAATGTAAAAAAGAAAGCAATGTTACAAACAATTTTTTTTTTAAACAAACAATTTGTTTGTTGCACTTTTACACTTCAACAATTTCATCATTTTTTAACTCACCTTCAAACTTTTCTAACTACTCTTCTAAATTTATATCCCTTTCAAAGATTTTTTACTAAATTAAATGGAGATTTACATCCTACTCTAGGATCATTAAGCTAGTTTTTGTTAATAAATATCAAATTCTTTAAATTTTCAATTTGCAAATGACATCATGAGTAGTTAGTAGGGTCTAGTGATTTCAAACCACAATGTAGATGAAGTTCAAGCTCTTTGTCATTTCTATGAAACAATAGACTGTTTTACATCACCATAATCACCAAGCTGCTTCCCCAACATCCAACAATTCATGACTAAGACCATGATTTGGAAAACTTAAGTGAATAATTGCAACACCATGGTTAGGGCCTAGAAGTTTGAAAGAAGGAATTTTAGTTTGAATTGATTATTAATCACATTGATATGAAATGATATAATCAAAAGCGCAAATGGGTATTGGTTAGGTTCAACGATTGTTAGACTAGAATGGAGATAAATGGTTGGAAGACATTTAATTTCAAACAACATAATGATTCCATGATTCATACAAATTAACTTGTACTTATAGTTATAAGGTTTCAAAATTAAGTATTAAACCATAAAATCAAAATACATTAGTTTAGAATTAGACATGTGAGTTTTAAAGCAATTAGCTATCAAATGGGCCAAAAACAAGCAAACATTTGCCATCAAGCATGGTTGAATTTACATCCAAAATGTCATTCATCTAAAATGCCAAAACATCTAACAAGCAAAGTTTGAGACAAGTTACTTCAAATTGCAAATGTTGTTTAAGAAACTACTTTGAAAGTCCTTGGGTGATTATTGTGCAGTGGTAGAAGGCGTTGTGATATTTCACAAGGTCTAGGGCATGCCATTTCACGAACTCACCCACAACCTTATATTAAGCTTGATTTACTCGACAAAGGTGCCACATCATTGACATGTCCATCGAATAAATCGAGCTTAACATAAGGTTGGACCTGTGGAAGTTCAATTCTTGCTGCTTGAAGGATGTTTTAAGCCCTCCACTAATTAAGGTTTGTAAAAATTTAGAAAACCTTGTGGCAATAAATGAAGAATGCCCACAAAAAATTTTAAAGTATTTTCCAAAAGGTAAGTTCTTTGACAAGGTAATCAAAAAAAATTCATCCTCCTACACACCTTGACTTACAGAAACCATGATTTCCTATGTTGGGGTAAACTTCATTTAGAAAAAATTGTAAAGTTTGGAACAAGGAGTTGCACGCAAACTCCTTGATAGGCCTTCTTCTTCTTCTTAAGCCTCCTTCAGGTTGTGGCAATCTCCAAAAAACAAATGTCTTCAAGTTGCATCAGTTTCCAACTTGTATGTTCCAATGTCGGCCCCAAAGTTCGACACAAGAGACGCTCTCTTCTCACTCCTCTACAACTGCAAATTATGGTTTCAACACAAGTAAGCGCGAGACCTTTCCCTTTTCATTCCCTTGTAATTACAAGTTGTGGTTTCAATAGAAGTAAATGTGAGTCTTTTTTCTTCTCACTTTTCTACAACTACAAGCTCTCGTTTCAACACAAGTAAATGAGGGCCCTTTCCCTTTTCACTCCTCTACGACTATAAGCTATGGTTTCAACACAAGTAAACATGGGATTTTTCCTTTCTCACTCCTTTGTAGTTGTAAGCTATGGTTTCAACATAAGTAAACACGGGCCCTTTTTCTTCTCACTTCTTTGCATCTATAAGCTATGGTTTCAACATAGATAAACGCAAGCCTTTTGCCTCCTTTGTAATTCCAATTTATCATGTGAGTTGTAGGTGACATAAATAGTGGGTTTTTGATGAGCAATCAAATTCAGCACGAACTCAATTTGTGTGAAGTTGAGGTGGTATTTTGAGTTTTGAACCTTGTTGGGTCATGGTCTATTTTTTTATGGTTGTGTTGTTGATCATGTCTTGTGAATTGGGTAAACACAAGCTTCTGGTGCCACATATGTCCGACTTTACGGATATTTGAATGGCTATAAGTAATAAGTTCATAATTAAGTGGGGACCTTGAGCATATTTGAATTGAGAAGTCCAACATTGATTGAATATTGATGATTTTAATGTAATTCTTTCAAAGTTGAAGGATTAATTCATAATGTTTCAATAAATTGAATCCTTAGAACAAAATTAAATTATTTTTCATTTGGGGAACTATATATGTAATAATACTTGTCAAACCCATAAAAACAATCTATAAGCATTGGCATGTCCAAAAAAGCCCATCAAAGTGTGTTTTTTCCTTTTTTAAAAAGTTAATTTACTTTTATTGTGTGAATGGGACAGAGTTAAAATGAAGTTATTTTCTTACTTTATTCCAATTATTGGTTTTTACAAGAATTGTTAAGTTTAGGTAAAATGGAAGACCTTTTAATTGTTAATAAGAATTCCAACCAAAGAAAAAATCCTTTGTATTTCAATTTGAGATCCAACAACACCCAAAATATGTCAAGCTAAAAATCCAATGGTAGAAAACATTACTTCATGTTTATGTCACCATTGAAGAAGACATTTGATGTCCTTGACATTCAATTGATATCTCTTAAAAATCAACAACTCCATCTTGACAAGTTCTTATGTTGGTTCACTTATGTTCACAATTTGTTCAAAAATATCCAAACTACAAAATTGATATAAAAAAATGTCCTAGTCAACACAATTATTATTTGACCTTACCAAAGGATGGAAATGTTCATGACATTTGACCAACATAAGATATAAGGATTTTCTATCATATTCCTTAACAAGAGTAACACCTTGCTCCCTTCAAACAAATGAGGATATTATACAAAGGATCTTAAACCTAAGGTCTAACATCAAAGAGACCATATTATGGGCTTTTATATTGTCATAAATCCTTAAAAATGAAAGGAAAGAATCTAGCACATTGATTACCTCTCTTCTAATGTTAGAAGTTAGCAAAGATAATTCATTAATAACAATTGAATCATCATCCATAACATTTTCAAATGAAACAATTTGATTTTCTTCCTTCAATTTCAAACTTGTGGAAATGGCAAAGTGTAAAACATCATTAATAAGCCAATGACCATGGGACTAGTTCAGAACATAGGCTAAAATAATTGGAGAAAAAAATCCAAAATAATTTGAATAATCTGCCAAGTCAAAGGTGGAAGCACTCGACCAGTGACTTTCACAACAATCTATTTCCTATAACCAAACACAATGGCAAAATGAAATTGTAATACCTCTTAAAACACAATTATTTTACTAGCAAACCTGCAAAACAACCAATAATAAAATGTTTAATTATCCTATCAAATTTAGAAGCTCAAAAATTGTAAATAGTTCACACAACATTAACAATAAAAAATCTACTTGGTTTTCATTCAAATATTCAATTTTCTAGGTCAAATTCCAATTTTCACACAAGCCTCGTTCCATTCATGTCTACCTTTTTCAAACTTCTTAGGCCAAATGATGCACTTTTGCAAAAATGTTTGCACAAATTTGATAAAAATATATTTCATATTTTTACATACCCTTTCTTTTGTTGTTCCATATTGACATGTCTTTGAAAAAGCACGCCCAAAACAAGTAACCTAAAAACTATGTTCTAACCAAAAAGATTCACAACTAAAAACAAATGTCAATGCAATAAGCATTACATTGAAATTAGAACCTTCATCCTTGACATAAGCAAAAAAAATTTGTAACCATATTTGTTTAACAATTTCGTTATATTTATGGCCAAGGCTTGATTTGTGGTTTTTGTTACTTCCAACAAACCAATAGTCATATGCTTTGGCTACCAATCATTACCCCAAAAATTAATAACTAATGCAAATACATCACAAGCTCCTTTGGACATCCGCAAGTCAAAGCTTGTTATTATAAAATGGCATCTACCAAAGCAAGAAAAACATACATAAACTTGTTTTTCCCACTAACCCTAGCAATATCTATTTTGCAATTTTTCTTCTAGAAAGGAAATTTAATTTTGGACATAAGCACAAAATCAAACGTTTTAACTAGACATTTTCCATAAATTAAATTGGTAAATTTTTCTTAAAAGTTAACAAACCAAGCTCTTCTAGGAATTTTTTTTGTGGCACATCCTCCTTTTTGAAAGAGTCATCTAAAGAAAAAAATTAGAAATTGACCCACTAAACAATTTTTATTTTTTATTTTTATGGTTGTATTTTTTTTCTTTCTTTTAGCAAACTGTTCATGTTTTCATCAAACTCTTTTGTAATAAGCATGTGATCTATATCCACATGTTTTGTAAGAGATGTTATTCCATAAGTCTTGTATAATAAGAAATCAATTCTTTCCTTGCTTGAGTTCTTAAATTTATTCCACATGCAAGAATTTAATAACAAAGAATATAATGCAAAATTTGTATATTTTTTAGATCCACTTCTGCATTATCATTAATACAATAGAAACTCTAGCACAAAGATGTTCTTCCATGGGGTTTCCAACATTTTGTTTAAGCATGCAATTTTTTGAAATTTATTTTCATTAATTCTTTAGAGGCATCTTTTGGATTCCTACTTGTTTTTATTTGCACACTTGCATTTTCCTCATATTTATCTTCCAATATTACATCATTCGCATGCAAAAAAAAATCCCCAACTTATAATATCTATTTAAAGTGAGCACATTAAATAATATTTAATTACAAAGCACAATAATTAATTAATTATTAAAAAATGGGTTTTAAGGTATAGAGAAACAATCCAAAAATCATTATTTCTTTTCTCTTCATGATACAAAAATGTTTTTTAAAAAATGTTTTTTAAATGGTTTGAATTTAAATCCTACACATAGTCAAACAAAAATAGAGATTCAATTTTCAAAACAAATGCATTACAAAATTCATATTTAAATCTTTAAAAAAAATCTAAAATAAAACAAGTTCTACCCACAAAAAAACCAAAACACAATGGAAATGAAATAAATCTCAAAACAAGTGAAAAAAAAATCTTACCTTAGTTTGGCTAAAGGATGTTTGTTCATTCAAGTTTGAACAAACATCCTTTAGCCAAACTAAGGTACGATTTTTTTTTCACTTGTTTTGAGATTTATTTCATTTCCATTGTGTTCAAACTTGAATGGTTGCACTCCTCCACTTGCATAATTTTTTTGGGGAAGGAGTACTTAGTAACACATAAGGCACAAGGCAACAACAAGGCAATGAAATAACAAATAAAGGGCATCGCGGGGGTGGGGGGTGAGGGGGGGGTGAAGGATAGGTACTTGAAATGGCAAGGCAAGGCACAGGGCACAAAGGTAGTAAGGCATGAAAGCAACAACAATGCATGAAGCTATGAAGGTAGCAATAAAGACAAAGGTAATAGTAAGGTGTGAAATGCGAAGGCAGCAACAAGGCACAAGGTGTGAAGGTAGCAACAAATGCAAAGGCATGAGACATGAAGGCAATGGCAAGCGGAAAAGGCAATAACAAGGTGCAAAGTTGCAAAAACAACAATAAACAAAAAGGCACATCAAGGCACAAAATCAACATCAAGGCGCAAAGGCAAATCAAAACACAAAAACAACAAAAGAAACTAAATAGTAATGAAAAAAAAAGTTTTAACAAAACTCAAACAAAAACATCCTTCAATTCACAAAACTCAAGAGTCAATGAAGAAAACATCCAAGAGGAAGAAGGGGAGAAATGACCTTCTTATAATAATAAATTAAGGTTTACAAGATGTAGTTGTTGGAATGCAGTGCCTCCAATGTAATTGTAAATCTACATTGGATGTTCCCTAAGACCTTGACTTGGGTAACCTAATTCTCAATTTATTTTTTCCCCTGCGAGTTTTCACACAAGTGAGAACCAATGGTCCAATTTTCAATCAAAGTAACATTCATGGTGATATGTTGAGGCATTCAAACTAGGATGTTCAGATGATACATGGGTGATGCCCAAGGGTATTTGTGATACCCATTCGACATTAATATCAACTAGGGCATGCGCCCAAGTTTGGGGTGCCCCAACCCCAAAGCATTGATCAAGGAATTTTTTTAATATATCTTACATATAGGCAAGCATTTCTTGTCCCATACACATGCGATGTCCATACTTGGGTGTTTTGCAAAGTCCATGAAATGTAGCAATGGAACAAGCATCACACATTGATGTAAGGCATTAATCTTTGGGGTTAAAGAATTCTTGTCTATTCCAATCACATGTCTATGATTAATGTGTGACTAATGTTCAAAACAATTCAATTTGCAACTACATTTGTATGAATCCTATGTGGCACCTTAGTTAGAAATGTTCATAGTCACATATATAATTAAACTTTCACAAATTTTAATCATGCATGTGACTACAATGTGTGACTATTATAAGTTTTTAAATGAAAAATGAACATATGTCATCCATTATAGGTGGCATCCATTGATGGTTGCCAACTAAATTGCTTTTGCAACTATATTTACAATTATACATAGATGAATAGATGACTTGAGGCATTTTTGTTATTGCAATTCAAAGTGTACAAATTAATTTATTAGCTAATAAGTTGCAAGAAAAGTAATAGGTAAACTAAGCTAGGTGAACTTAATCATTAAGTTAAACTAAGTAAGCCTATGTACATTGATAACCTAATTTAGGTTTCATACTTAGTTAGTTGGCCTAAGTTATTTATAAATAGTAGTAGGCTAATTAACTAGGCCTAAATAATAGGCTAGGTAGTAGGTGAATTAAATTGTAGATATTATTATTTGGATATGCAATTTTTATGTTAATTAATTAATTAGTTAATTTAGTTATTTAATTAATTATAGGCTAGGTAGTAGGTAATAAGTAGGACATGTACTAATAGGTAGTAGGTAGGTAGGTAAGCTAAGTAAAAAATATTTTATTGTGTGGATGTATGATAATGTTTTAGTAAGAGACAAATGATGTGTTAATGTTGTAGTGCTTCCTTTCATTATAATTTATCCCATATCTTTTGTATACAACTTCAAACTTGTAAAGTATATAACTATGATGGATTAAATTCATGGTATAAATATTCAAAGTGCATGTGCCATTTGGGATGAACCAATCAAAAAGGCTTATCACTAACAACATAAATAAGATCCTACCTAGATACTTAACTTATAACAGGTAGCCTATTTAAACCTATATTTGTTTTAAATAAGTTGCCTATTATAGCCTTGCTTTTAGCTTAAAATTGGTTGCTTAATATATGCATAACCTAGGATTGATTATAATTAATTAATTATAATATATCTTTCTTGAACAAATGGTAAATTGTCACATGTTTTATGGTCATTGGCTCTTTAAATTACCACAATATTAAATCTCAACCCCCCACCAATGGGACATTTGGTAGCATGTATCTCCCAAATGTAGTTGCAAATTAAGGTTCCACATCATACTAACCATCATTCATGGCAATGGATGAGACATTTTGACCTAGTCATAAGGTTCATGAGTGCACTTTCAACTTCATGGCCATGTCATGTCTTTTGTGGATAACTATCTTATGTCACTTCTCTAAAGCAATTAAGGGTGTTTCTAATCATAAGTGTCCATTACGACTATAAATGAGTTGCAAATTCAATCGTTGATTTTCAAATTTCTTTTATTGTTAGGGTTTAATTTTCAATGTCAATTTTCAATGAACATAGATGGTTGAGACTTTTTTATGAATGGTGCAATAGAACATGGGAGGAATTTCTTTATTTGTAACTAATTATGGTGTTGGCATTGGTGAAGCCTAAAGGGTTGGGAATGGTGCTGGTGGGCTTGGATTTAAAACTTATCCTAATGAAATAGTTGTTGATAGAAAAGGTTAATGAAAATGATTTGGAGATTCTTGAAATTGAAACTTTTGCACAACAAAAGGCAACTACTTGTCCAATTAAAATTCAACCAAAAGTTATGGATCACATGGTAAAGATCAACAAGTACATGATCATTTTTCAAATTTACAATACAACAAAAATATGGTTTTTTTCGTATTAACATCATGATATTGTTGATTATAAAACCTAGACCTAAACAAAACCACATGTCTAAAGTGACTAGTTGTGTATATTATTATTAATATCAAAGTAACAATGTCTGTTAAGACTAAACATTTAACATTGTAGCCAAATTAAACAACATATTTCACATGTGGCATTGTTGCCACCCATGTAGAGTTGTTTATTCTAATTGATATAATTAACATGACTAAAATTAATCATCAAAATATTAAACATTTGATTGTAGTGCTATTTTTTCTAATGGTCTAGCAACATTAAAAATGGAAAGAAAAATTACTATTTGAATTTAAATATGAAAACAAATGACAACATGGTACAAATCATTTGTTTTAAATCCTTATGCATTATAATTTTTTTAACTATATAATTTTAATAGGGAAAATAATTGAAAAATATAAAAATGCAATGAGATTATGGAATATATACTATTTTCAAATTTCAATTTAAAACTTTGATTTAAATGTAGATGTTAATCTTGAACCATTCAAATACCATGATACAATTTGTATTTATGATGAATCAAAATGACCACATTTGTGTAACTCCAAATTAATTTTGTTCCATTAAACCATACATTAATAACTACATCCTTACATAACCTAACCCTAAAATTTTATATTTTTGTATGGTTGAACATACTATTGTGAATGTTTGAACACATTTCCCACATCATGGAAATTTGAAAGAACACAAATAAACTCAAACCAAACATACGTTTTGATAAATAATAGTAATTTTAGGGGTAGTTGGTTAATATAACCATCATTTTCAAAACTACTTGACCCAACAAACTCATTCATAGTATGAAGATGATTATCATTATCTAGTGCCCTTCGTTAGTTTCAACATCTACCAAATTTGTAAGCATGAGTGGAATGCCTCCTATAATAATGGTTGTTTGAGTTGTTTCTAGAAGCAAAATTGGAGCTTATAAACTAGTGTACCTATCATCATTCACAATTCAAAACTATATAGATCAATAGGGTTAGATTCAACACCTCTTGTCATTCATCTCCCACAAGGATCTTTGCATAAAAGTGCCTTCCACCCCTTTCCATTGAATCATTAGAAAAAACAACTTATTCCACATGAATTGAGAAAGCAAAGGATTGGTCAAAAATGGGAATAAAGGAATTGAATTTCACATGTGCGAAGCCATATTCATCTCTTTTGACCATTGCATTATTTCCAATATAATTTTCTTTCACCCAATTACTAAAAAACACAACATTGTTTATAACCATGTAGTTGAATTCAAAAATCTTTTCAATCCAACCTACATATTCCCACTTTGCAACAATGGGTTGTTGATCATTTGGTCCCAATACACATTCTTGTTCAAATGAAATAATGATGCCACTATCATTTGTGATTAATTGTTCTTTAGCATTTGAAATTTGGAGATGGTTTCCAAAGCGTACATTGTTCAATAGGTTGTAGCTTCCAAAATTTGTGGCATTGACATATGCATAACATTTTTGTTAACTACCATGACATTTTTAATAGTCGAGGATATGGCAACCCTTATCCAAATTGGAAAAGGGGCAACTTATGTTGGGTTGTTCATGAATACATGAGTTTTACCTTGAGATCAACCAATATGTAAAACTTTTCGCCTTTTTCAATTTTGTATCCCAATTTCTTCCTTGTGCTTCTTACCATCACAAATTGCACCTTCTAGTTATTGATTTGCATAACAACGATATCAAATCATCAATGTCATGATTCATTTCCATTATTGAAATGTTGGTTCAAGCTTGCAACTTAATGCAATAATATATAGGGTTTAAGGTTTGTAATAGATTACAAGCACCATGGAACCATTAGCTCCACATTTTGAACACTACAACAAAAGGTCTACATGTACACCAAATGATTTCATTGGATTTTGAGTGAATTCACTAGTTGTAATGAACAGAGACTAGTGAAAAAACAGTCAATTCACTGGTATAGTGAACGAGGACTAATGAATTACACCCACATTTTGTAGAAGTGGAAGGACAAACAATGGATCAAGTTTTGAAGGTCTTCACATTTAATTTTTGTGGGCACCCATTTCCTTTAACCACTTCATCAACCATACATGGGTCTTTTTTGTCATCTCACACCTTTTGTTGTGTGGCTATAAAATCCTATAAATATTTTATGCAAAATCATAATGCATTTTCTATGGCATAACCTTTTGTCATGTTGCCTTTAAGCCTTTCTTTGTTTTTCACATAACCTTTCAATGTCTTCATGTAGCATTCCACGTGATACATTTAGTGTGTATGCATTGGACCACAAATTTATAGTTCTTCAACTAAATGAACTAAAAAGTGCGTCATGGTATCAAAAAGAATGAGGGAATTTTTTCTCTAGCAATACCACTGTGGTTATCACATCATGCTTAAGACCATTCATGAAGTTTTCAAGTCCATAATTTTGGCACAAAGTTTTTTGAACACATGATTCAAGTGAATGATGGCCATCCTACAACCATTTGTCATTAAGTGTTGCATGCATATTGGCAAAATGTTTTGCATCATCACATGACTTCATTCCTTTGAAATCCCCATCCTTCTAGATTCATTTATTCAACGAAGACACTTAACGAGTCAAAGTTTTCAATTGCACAAACTTTCATTTTCCTTCATATATTAAAACATATGAAGTTATAAGTTTAATGAAACCAACCCCATTAGCTTGTAACCACAAGTGTGATTGTGTACCACATTATTCCAAATCTTCTTGGACCATCAGAGTATCCTTGGCACCAAATATAATTTTTATAACATTCTCACAAAGGTTTTTTTCATAACGAATGACATCCAACATGTGTAGTAAATCAATAGTTTTTAGCAACAATAATTACCACATAAGTCACGGGTGTATATTTCTAATTTTTAGATAACAACTTAAGCATATTAAAAAACATCAAACTAATTGGGATTTATGTTAATGTGTGACATAACTAATTGAAACTCAACATTTGGTTTGCAAGACTTACCTCCCAATACGAGAGTTTAAACGTGATATTATGCCACTTGATGCCATGTTTGTGTATCGGGTTATGTTTGCACTAGCTTTGTTTCTTGAACCTTGTAACCATGCTTGTTCCTTGTCGTTTTTTATGGTGTTTGTTGTAGTTATATGATTAGGTGCAATTCAATTTTCGGTTTCCCTATTGAAAGCACCTCAAGTATGTCGATAAGAATGATTCCTCAATAAATAACAACTCCCACACTATACAACCTTCTTGAACTTCTTGGATGATTGAGATTTAGTAGGTAGGCCACATGGCGACCATACCACCAAACCTTTAGTCACACATCTTGCAAATAGCCCATATGCCAAAATTGTCTATGTTCCACATGCACATCACCAAGTTAAGGAAAATGTCACTCATTGGTATGCATGAAAGGTTGGAACACCTTTCCACAACATTTGTAATTTCTCAATAAGAAACTCCAAATACACATGTATTCACATTTCCATTTGTTATAAATTCCTTGCTAGGAATGATTAAGGCCATCACTAGAAAATAACATTTCATTACTAGCCAAGGTGGTAAATTATAATTGAGTAAAAAAAATAGCTATGTAAGAAGGCAAGAATTCAAATCTCCAAGTGGGTTCACCCCATTTAATGCCAACCCTAATATGATATTTTGTGCTTCAATGGAAATTTGTTGCTAGTTTTCATTTATGTGTTTCCAACTCCTCAAATTTGGCACACTTCAAATAAGGTCATTTATGTTTGCTTCATGTTTGTGCCAAATTAATAATTTTGCCAAAGTTTTGCACTTATACATCTGTAATAGTCTTAGAATCAAAAGGAATTGTCGAAACATTTTCCGTGGAACATAGGATGACTAATCCACAGACCTATTAGTATTACACTTTTGACACATTCTTGAATCCTTCGAGGTGCCACAAAAAAACACACAACCATGTGCGAATAGAATCATAACTTAAACCAAATTACTTAACCAATTTAATGAATTCATAAGTTGTTGCTAACATCTTATTCCCTTTTGCCAATAACTCTTTTCACAACAATGATGAGTATCCAAAAACACATTATTTATCCCATGAACTATCTTCAAATTTAACATTAGTAAAATGGTTGACAACATGCTAGTTGAACAACCTTCAAACAATGGGGTTGATGTTTTTGTGATCATAAAGGTCCATTATAACTTCATGTCATCCTTGGTCAACTAGGATATTGAAGTCAATTCGTGGATTCTCCAAAGTGAATGTCCATTAGGTTTTGTTATTCATACCCGTGTTACAAATTGTCAAATATGCCAAGGCTTCAACAACTATTTGGTGAAATGAACTTCTAAGCCAAGTATTATGGGAATCCCATCAACCAAAATGAGTGTTGTTGGGTTCCTAGGGGTTTCCCCTTGGCATTCATTACTCCTTGGTGCAAGTTTTGTAATTTTTGTTTGTCCATAATCAAGTCAATGTGCCAATGTTTTGTTTGTAACATATTTTGCAAGTTTGCATTTCTAGTTAATTTATTAATAAAATTAACAACCTGTATGGGTTTTGGCATGATAAGCTGTCAATTTTTGGTGTCGCAAGGGCAATTTTTTTTAGGGGAGGGTGGGGGGTGGGTTACCTTTAAGTTTGGTACAATATGTGTTGGGATATGATTGAAAATAATAGAAAAGACTCATTTAATTAATCTATAACATTTGAATAATCAAATTTGAAATTTTGAAAATAAAATGTCATCATTTCATTACAAGGTGGACTTTTAAAGTGTTGTAACATCTTCTGTCACAATCCATAAAAAACATTTATGGATTTTTATTACATAATAAACATGTGTAAACTGTTTTTTTTCCCCCCTAGTATGATTGCAAGGGTATTGTAATGTTAAAATAAGGGCTTTCAAGTAAGTTTAATATTTTAATTTACCAAGATTTTGTAAGATTGTTATTAGCTTATAAAGTCCATGATTTATTAAAATGGAAAATTTGGGGATTTATTTTTTTGTAAAAAATGATATTATTACCCTATATAACAATGGCCAATTATAAAAATTGAAAAACCCATGTTTTTTGCTTCTAACTTTTCCCCTAGTTGATCAAATCAAAACACATAACACAATTAAAAAACTTGAAAGTTTAAGTTTTAGGTATTCCACTTGCTTCCTATTTTCAAATGGAAATTTTTACATTGCCAAAACATTAAAATTTGAACTAAAAATTCAATTTTTTTTTGTGAATTCCACATGTGCCACTTTTGATACCACTTTACTGTGCTAAGACATGTATAGTTGGACAAAACTTACAAGTTGTTTAAGTACTATTAATTTCACATTAGATTTTAACTTGCATAAAAAAAGATATATATTTTTAAAGGGGTGATGTATTTATGCTTGAAGTAAAAAAATTCATTAACAATTAGTGTTGGAGGTTTCCATACCACCATCAATCATTGAAAATAGTGGTCTTGTCCATGCAATCTCAAATGTTTTTTTATTATGGTATGAACTTGTGTTTTTATAATGTGGCATTAGTTACACGGGCATTCATAGTTTGTTAAACCTTGTTTGTTTGTTTCAAGCTCTCCAACCTCAAATGTTGTTTGGGCATCAAGATGCCATTTCATTTGTGTAATTGGCATCTCCTTCCCCCTTGACATTGCACACCAAAGCTTGGAAAAAATGTAAACATTTATTCCTAACACACATTCTTTTATACTTCATACTATTCATTCAATTAAAACTACTTTTTGCCACATAATTTACTAACCACTATCCATTAACTCTCATGTGAATACAAAATTGTCAAGGCTAAACAATTGAATCAAATCATCATGTTAAACTACTAATCCTACACATTCCTTGTAACATCTTGACAAATCCATATCACTTGTAAGGTTGTGTTAAAAACTAAATTGAAATTTGCACAAGAAGTGAAATCATAAAATATAATGTAAACTATAATTTCACATTTTGCCCCATATGACCTAGAATAACCATACACAAATTAATCAACACTGTAACTTTCAACTAGGACCCCACATCTTTTTGTCCATTTTGTAATCTAGTAATATGTATTAATAATTAATTAATAACTAAATATGGGTAGTAATACAAAAGGGGACAATAATATGGGCACAATACTCAAATAATTTGACCATTATTTTAATTCCTAACTAGATGTAATTATGTTTTGTAACATTTATGGCAATGTATGTAGTACATTAATCCTAGTTGTATTGAAAATTATGATTGGATGGGATACATAATACTAAAATTAATATTACATTTGTGAAAAGTATGTACTTAGTATGTAGATTAATCTATTAAGGGTGCAAAAGGTACATGCTTAGTATTAAGGTTGAGAACACGTATTTTGTAATAAGTTAATTGTCATATTTTGTACTTAATCTTGATGTATTTAATCAACTACCTATATTTTTTCCTAAGATTAATCACATGGGCAATGTGAACATATTGAGGTTAAAGGCTGAACAATTTTTTGTGATGTCTAGACAAAAAAAATGCAAGACTTGCCATTTCAATTAATGAAGCAAGCTTTGAAGATTTTGACCCAAAAAATATGGAGCTTCAAAATTTGTTTAGGGAAAGGCTTGAGAAGCAAGGTAGAAATGAAAATATATGGGAAAATATTCTTGTTCCTGTCATAGATGTACTGGTTGTTTGGTTAGTTTTAGATGGCAAAGTCAAGTTTTTATTTTGAGGGGGAATGGAAGGTGGGAGAATATAGTAACGTGGGATAAAGGCTATTGCTTACCTTGTGCATTAGTGTTTGTAATTGAACTAAGAAGATGACAATGGAGGGTAGTGAAGGCTGCATCCAATGGTGAATGTTTAGAATATTATAATGAAATATTACTATGCGCTAGGTTGAAAACGACACAAAGTTCTATTCCATCTTTGGGCTAAACTAGAAGTAAGTTCTATAGTTATTTTTTTTCAGCTCCTTCATATTTGTCATGTTTTTATGTCATTTGCATTATGTTTTTTGACAAATGTTTAAGTATAATTTAGAAGTTTTAGGCAACAAGTATTTTAGGTTTCATGGTTTTCTTTCTTGAAACCTTATTTCATCGACCTTTATGGATAAAATGTTTAGGTTTTATGTTGTTGACGTCATTCAACTTGTCCCATTGAAATTCAAATTTCAACTTTCTTGATTTTTGCCTCTTTTCCTTTTCTCCCACTTTCTCACACTCTTTTTCACTCTTTTTGACATTTAACTTCTCTACTCCCACTTTTCACATTTTAACTTATGTTTTTTTGTTATTTAAAAACAAAAGAAAATTGCAAATAATGTTATTCTATATGTTTCAAAGATTTGAGAGTTAAATTGGGTCAATAGAACTCTCCAACCTTGATGCAACACATGATTACATAGTAAGGCTTGTGTGATTATTATTCTTGAGAGTATTTCAAAATCTAACAAAAGATAAAAGGTTGGGGTTCATTCAAATGAAGAGCTTAAGGCTAATTCGGATAAAGATTTTAGTGAAGAAGATGTGGAAGACAAAATAAATTCTAAGAAGTCTATTGAAAACATAAACAAATATAAACACAGAAAATAGGTTAGTTTTCTTCAAAATTAACTTATTGTCATTTTTAAAAAGTTAAAATGTTAAGAAATGTTCATTTTTTATGTTAGTTATTTTTGAAATCTAGGTATTGATATGCAATAGTATGAAGAATGGACATGGTACACCATGACTTTTGCAATTGTGCTAATTCTACTCCTTGTAGGATTTTGCATTCAAGTTGGGTTATTTGAAGTTAGGGTTATTTAAAATGATGTTTCAATGTTTTTTTCTCTTCTTCATTCATTGTTTGGCACTTTTTTTTCCCAATTTTTTTCACGTTCCCATTTGTTGCATTCCTTTGTATTTTGGTTTTCTTTTATTATTTTCATGCTAATTAACTAACTTTAATCTTCTTCACATGCATCATGCTGCAACAATAGCAAGGTTATGGTTTATGGGTTTCCTTGGTATTTTGTAATCTTTTATCTTTATGAACCTAAAACAACATCAAGGCAAATCTCCTTGTTGTTATTATACTTGTGACAAAAATTGAGTCTAGGTAGAACGTTATTGCATGGATGTATCTTGTTCTTGGAAGTATGTAATAAATTGACAAATTGAAATGCAATTAAATGGTATGTGTTATTGAGTGCAAAAGCAAGTGCCAAAGTGATGGATAATGTAGAAACAACTAGCAGGTGCTATAGTCCAAAAACTAAACCTAGATGTAACTATATTTCCCTTTCCTTCATAAGATGAATCATATGGTGGTCAGGAAGGGATGATGAGTTCGTCACAAAAGGTTAGAGTCCATGGGAATGTTGCTATCACTAATATGCCAACTATTTTTGAAGGAAATTACAAAAGCACCAATGATCATCTTAGGCCAAGTTAGGCTTGTAACTATTGGAGGTTTGGGAATATAATTTTCTTTGCATTCATTTTGTGGAGGCCTTGTATGTAGTGCTAGTTATTAGCTTTGTGAAAACTAGTAGTTATATAAATAGTTTGTTGCAATGATTTATGGTTTTGATTTTTGCAAAACAACAAGTTCTTCCAAATTCAAGTACTCCATTAGTTCCACCAACAATACTTGGAAATTTCATTTGTAAATGCAATACAAATGCAATTGGTGGGCAATTGCTCCATGGTTGGCAATGGTTTATGGGTTGGTCAATGCCAATACCTACACCTATAAAAGCAATAATGACCTTGCTTGCATTCCAACAAATGCCAAATTTGTCGACAACATCTAGTAGCCAATATCCAAATGCAAACAATAACCATCCAATACTTGCAATTGCTTGTGCCACCCAACCCATACCTACAAATGCCAACAACGCTAAGTCAATATGCACAAATGTTGCCATGATCCGATTAGTATGCACATATACCACTGATATGTCCTTGTCAATATCCATAAATGCCAATGTAGGGTTGGTCGATATGCACAAATGGTAGGGGCACATTCCACTCAAAATGCACAAAGTTCATATTTTCAAATGTCTTCGAGATCTATTCAATACCAACAACCACCATGCCATACACCACCAACACCAACATATGTCTTGAAGTAACCAAGATAGTGGGTTGTAACAAGTAATGCAACAATTGTAACTACATTGCAAATGTATAAGACATGACAACTAGAGGTCAATCCCTCGCATGTGTTACTTTATAGCTACTAATGTTTTTGCCCAACTAGATAGTCAAGTATTATTTTTAGGTGGGCGTGCTAGGTGAGTAGAAATAGGGCAAGATGACGAACATTGGACAAGGTGATGAAAGAAGTTGGGGATTGAAGTGACCTCCACTCAAGGTAAGGATGTCACACCTATTGTACATTACAATCTAGATGGCATATCTATGGGTGATGGTAGGAATGGATTTTGGGGGGGGGAAGGGGAGGTGGCATTGATTGGGTTACATAATCTCCCACCTAGTTTTAGTTTTATGGATGGGTTTGGAAAAAAGTAAATAACTAAACTTGGATGTGCCAAATATTTTGGCAGGGTCACGTACTGAGAGCACGCTGGAGATGCTCTAATAAACCCTTTCAATCTGATCCTCAAGCCATCCATGTCCAAGATGCCATGATCCAAGAGTGAAAACAGCCTTCCTGTTGCAGAAGCCACAAGCCTAAAGCAAGCTCCTCATGAAAGGTTTTACTGTACAGAGTAGTAGGTTCTGCAAGGGTCAGTATTGTTAGGGTTAGGGTTTGCTCTTCTGCAAAGCTTTTGGAGTTTGGCAGTGCACGTTCGCTCTTTCTTCTGCGAAGCTCTTGGAGTTTGGCAGTGCAGGCTTGCTCTTTCTTGTGCGAAGCTCTTGGAGTTTGGCAGTGCAGGTTGGCTCTTTCTTCTTCTGCGAACCTTGATCGCGTTTGGGAGTTTGGCCAAGTGCTACGGTTAGCATTTCTTTCTTCCATGTGAGGGAACTGGTGTGTTCTCTTCTAGCAACAGGGGTTTGAGCAGGAAAAGCAAGCTGCTGGATTGTTGAAGGAATTTGCTCAAGGTGAGCGAGTGCGAAGACGATTAAGTTATGTTGTTGTGGGTGTGATTGTGGCGCTGCTGGTGGTGGTTTTTCTTTGCTAGCAAATGGCTGGCTTTTTGTTCGATTTTGATCTCTTGTTGTTGTCGTGCCTGTTACTATGTATGCAGAGATGACGAGCATTGCAGAAGTGCAGGATGAGATACGCAAAGTGGAAGGGGAGTTGGAAGAGCTGAGGAAGCGGCTCCAAGAAGATGCGGAGAAGATGCTTGAGGCAGAGAAGACGCACCTGTGGAAGAAAGAAGAGCTTCTTATGAAGGAGAAAGAACTGCTGCGACAGAAGGAACTTTTGCTCATGCAATCTGCTGCCACCGTTGTGATACAACATCCTGGACACGTGGTAGTACAACAGCAACAAACTGGGCAAGGAAATCCTTTCTCAGGTGATGATGTTCCTTGATTGCAGTCAGTCTCTGTCTCTGCTTGTTTTGTGGAACATTTCAGACTAGGGTATCTCTCTGTGGGAATGATGGATGTGTCCAACATATCAAATGAAGAATCAGGAGACAAGAAACCAATAGGTACCATGAGGAATTGTGATACCTGAATTTTGCAGAGTTTCCATACCTCATGCCACCCAATCTGGAAGAGTTTCGTGCACAAGAGTCTCCAACAATCAGCTGCCAAAAAGAGGCGGCAGCAGCAATTGTGACATTGCCACAGGTAGAGATGAAAGATGAGCCTGTGCTTCAACTGCTGCACAAGCAAGCTGTCAAGTGGAGGCCATGGAGTCGGAATGCAAGCAGCTGGGCCTTCTTCACAGTGAATGACAATGAACCAGTGCAATTGGAGAAGCCGCAGGTTCTCCGATGCATCCTTTGTCATCCTGAACCTATCAATCTTGAACTGTTGGCTCAACGAACAAGAGCAAGGAAGGGTGTGATCACTTACAATAAATCCAATGGAACAACTGCCATGAGGAAACACATTGAGAGTGAGCATGCAAAAGTTGCCAAGACCTATGAGGCCGAGATTGAGAACCATAGATTGACACCCAGGCCTCTGGGAGCAAAGAAGATACCCAGCCAAAGGAGACCAAAATCACTGCCATTGACTTGCACATCATCTCCACAACCAACTCCAACTACAGAGTCTGCTGTGAGTGATTGTATAGAACCTTAAGTGCACTGTCTGTTTTCAAAATTCTGTTGCAAGAACTCTACAGCTGACCTTGCATTTCCTAAATGGAAAGTTTGAATGCAATAGAAACTCAATGTAGTCTGCAATCTTTTCTGGTACACGACTGCTGAACAATGCTATTCCACCATACTCTTCTCAGTATGACAATGTCTGCTTCTCTTCATGAATGATGATCATTTTAATTGGTGGGAAATATGAAGCACAACAAACAGGACAGGGGAACAAATGCTGAAGAGGGGAGGGGGGGTCCAATGTGATGAGAGCAATTAGGTCTTTCCATCAAATATGCTTATAGTTTTCGCAGTCTGTGCAAGCGAATCCTTGTTCTGTCAAACCCTTTGATGTCTGTGAAACACTTCAAGGGCTGCATAACAGCAGTTACATCTGTAATCTCTAACTGTGCAGCTCTTGCAGTCTCCACAAAATAGACAAGCGTTTCTGGATTCCGTAAAGCTGATGCTATATAAGCAATGCGTTGCCACTGTCCATTTTGCCTTAGATCCCTTGGTTGCTGGCACAGCTTTGGATCTTTTTCTTCTGTACAAGAAGTATTACAACAATCATTGGTTATTGAATAATCCTTTAGAGTAGCTGTTTCTTCTGCTGCAGACAAGTTGAATGCATCATCTCCATCCTCATCACCAGCTGTCCTAAAGACTTGACCAATGGAGTTCCCATCGTTGTTTCTTTGCATTGAGCTTTCAAATGAAAGAAGTGAAGCCACCACATGCACAAGGTGAGGTATGTATTCAGGGTCATATATCAGATCAGCTCCCAAGCTGCACATGAGAAAAAACATCACTTGAGAAGCAAACACTCTTCCCTCGACTTGTTCAAGAACATCATGCGGAATTTTACTGTTCTCAGCATCAATTTCCAATTGCTTAAGAGAAGAAAACAGGCCTCTTGTTAGTGAGGAAAATACAGGATTTTCAACTATGCAGTCTAAAAACACCATTGTGCATGTGAAGCTTACATAACATCAGCACTGTAGGTCCTGAGCTCCTTTTCACTGGCTATTTCCCAGAGCAACTGCCGGCACTCCACCTGAACATACCTTCATTAGTAGTGAGAACAGTATGTAGGGTTTTAGGGTTTTCTTTACACAAGACAAGAATGGTAAAGCTTGGTAAAAACAAATGCAAGATTACATACCCCATTTGCTGGACTACACAGCGAGGGTTGATTGCAATTCAAAGTTTCCTTTCCATGAACTTTCACACCATTGACTTGCAGATTGTGCCTCAGATTGGCTAGTGTTGCCAAATCACCATCAGTCAGCACTATCTAGACCACAGAAAGCACATGGTCAAAATGAAAGAGAGATACAGATCCTTTCTGTTGCTCCTAGAAATCCCTTTTTCCAAGAAATGCAAAAATCTGAACAAGTTTTTGAAGTCCCTAACTTGCAAGAAGAAACATGCGCTATGAATATATTATCATCAGCAGAACAAGAAATGAAAACTGCTGGAGATGCAGGTGGACCTTAGCTGCTGCCAATCGTGCAAGGCAGACACCAACCATGCCTGCTCCAGCACCCAACTGCAGCCATGTCCACAAAACTATGAGGAATATGTAAGGAGTGACAATGAAGTGCACGAAGATAAATTTAACAAACACGGGAATTCCCCACTCCAAAGTGGCAAAACTGATTTCAGTTCCATTCCATGTTATAGAGAGACAGAGGAGTCATGAAAGAAAGGAGACTGCGGGGAGCAAAAAAGCCTTCCAAAAAGCTAGACATTTCAGAAAGCTTGTTTGAACAACACTGGTTCCCAGCAAGAAAGAAGCACAGCAGCATACAAACAGAGCGAAAAAATGAAAGATAACAAACCTCAAGGCAGTTCTGTCCTGAAACCAGCTCCGGATGATTGAGTAAAACTTCTGTGAGAAAAAGACTGGCAGGCCAAGTACAACACCTGCAAACATCATCTTTTTGTGAGCCATTCAGAAGTGATTGAATTCTTCTCTTTCTGGATCCACACAGAGACAGAGGAAACCAGTAATCTGATTGGCACACAAACCCCCCCGACACAAAAAACCTGCAAATCAGATCTGATCCATTAGCTATGAGCCAATACTACTGTTACATATCTCACCAAAGATCTTCCCGAAGGTGAACCCTTCTTCATTGTTGTTGTTGTTGTTGTGTTCTTCTCATTGCCAGAGAGGAGAGGGAAAAGGACACAGGACACATACCCAGTAGCACCTTCAAGCATGTTTAGTGACACTCTTAGAGTGATCAGCTCCTCAACAACTTCCACTGCCACCTCTCTTTCAGACTCTCTTACAGTGCAAGCCAGCCAGGCTCTTCTTGCTTCCATGGGCACTGCATAGGTGTAGGATTTGTAGCATTTTCCTGCTATTTCAGAAATTGAGTCCTGATGGGGAAAAACAAAACAAAATCCACAAAATCTCTCTAAGTCCACAGAAAAAGGTTCCACAGTAATGCAGATATGGAGGAAGAAGATGATGGATGAATTTTCAATGGAGAACAAGACATGGGTTCATTCAACAGAAAAGCTGGTGGATTGAAAGATCCACTGCTCCAAAGATGTGTAGCTGCTGACAAAAGAAAGAGGATGGTCACCTGTTGTGTAAGCAGGTAAGCAGCATGAAGCTCATACAAGCTCTCCAAAACCTCCTCACCATCAGATTCAGCAGCCAGAATGAGAAGCTTCAACATCTGTCTAAGAAACACAGGAGCAGGTGGATATTTTCTGCAGATCTGGAAATCACACAACATTGGAATACATGAGCGAGAAGAACAAAAAGATGGTGAAGTAGCAAAGCAGGTTTTTTGTAAGAATGTGGGCACAAGCCAATGAGATAAGGGTGGTTGTTGCTACAAAATGGAAGTCTGATAATAACAAGAAAACCCTAAAACCAGCAAGCACAATCCTTAACTCTCCTACTCTGTTCTAGACGCTGAATCTTCTTTTGCAGTTTTTTTTTGCAAATCACAAGATGGGTTTTTGTCACACAACAAAGAAGCATTTTACAGATTCACCAACAATTGGTGGCGGCGCTCTTGTGGTTTTGTATATTTACCTTGTCCTTGATACACTTCTCCAGAACAAAGCTCTGCACATCTGTTGAGAGCTTACCATGGCCCATATTCCTGTGATGCAAACTCCCAACAGAAACCGAAAACCTAAAGCTTCAGCCATCGGTTAAAACGAGGAGCAAGCATCCATGTCTCCACGTGCAGCGGCAATAAATCTAAGCCAGCAAAAAGTTTGCTACCAGAACTCTCGTACCTTGCCAGGGAGACGATTACTGTTGCGGGCTCCATCACACGATATGCAGCCAGCAATGCTTTGCCATAATCCTCCAGCCTCATTGTCTCCTTGATTGTTGTTTGTTTGTTCTTGGCAGAAGAAGAAGAAGGTGACAGGGAAGAAAGAGGTTGAGGAAGAGGAAGCTTGTTTGCTTGGTTTTCACTCTAAACCTTTTGGGTAGCCTTCGCTCTCTGTAGGAATGAGCAGGAAATGCTCTCTGCAGGGAGCATGAATCCGCAATCTGATTTCACTCTGGCCTTCAGGTGTTTTGGATTGTCAAATCCCTTAACCCTAAAAACCCCTAAAACCCTAAACACCATTTGTCTCCTCCTGTGCCCCCAATCTTATAGCTACCATACTTGACTGGAAATTTGGTTGTGGATCCGACTGATAGAATACGGTACCACATGGATTTCCTCCAAAAGAGCTTCTCTCAAGATTTTTCCTTCTGCAGGGAAATAAATAGCTCAAAACCTGAAACAAAAAAAGTCATGCAAATCTAGACATTCAAAATGAAGACGTGATTGAGTATGCAAATCTATGAGCAAGATAGATGATGATGCTAATGATGATCTTCACCTTGCAACTTGTGAATTTGAAGGTTTTTGCCTTTGTCAAGATCCTTTCTAATAGTATGTTGACCCCTTAATCAAACATCATTTGGCACTTCAAATTGCTCACTTTGTTTTTGTGACCAATACGTTAAAGGTTGGTGACAAAGAATTATAACCCATGTGAGTTGGACTAGGGTCCAACAACAAAAACAATCTACAGCAACTTAGAGGATTCTTGTGTGAAAAATGAGCCCAAGTCACGAGATTGTGAGGAAATATTTTTTCAAAATCATGATATTTACACAATAGCTTGAAGCAAGATAATGTTGCAAGATTATATATATATATATATATATATAAATTATTGATACACATGGCAATGTTATGAAGTTCAATCATATGAATGTTCATTTATAATTTAGAATAAACTTGTATCTAACTCTTAATTTAATTCCAACTCAATTTCAGTTAGTTTTTAATCAAATTTTAATTCATTTTTAATTAACTTTTAGTTTATTTTAAACTAAATTTTAATTAAGTCCTAGTTGATTTTTAGTTGATTTTTAATTAACATTTAATTCATTTGTAGTTAATTTCTAGTTGAGTCTTAATTTATTCATTGTTCACATATAAATACACATGATTCATACATGGGTGCACATG
>Ga0209208_10002791_pt1 | contig 25111 bp, 17 predicted proteins | sample S1TSphfallax_3_FD_187694 | JGI IMG/M metagenome (GOLD analysis project Ga0209208, IMG submission 187694) | Host-associated microbial communities from peat moss isolated from Minnesota, USA - S1T2_Fd - Sphagnum fallax MG (SPAdes) (version 2) | ecosystem: Host-associated > Plants > Peat moss >...
CAATTCTCATCAAAAGACAGAACCGCCCAGTACTGATAAACTCTGGATCCAAGACCCCCATAAATATAGCGTGGAGGTGACCAGACTCAAAACTAATGGCGGAATCAGGCTCGAGGCGCACATAGGCGATGGAGAATTCGCCACTAAAACCGATCACTTAAAATGATTTGCACCCATCACTGTAGAGGTTGTGGTTGGGTGTCTAGCTAACCAGGGGCTACCTAGGCTACGTCGGCTGCTTAACCGGGTGCAGAGGTTCACGGCTTCAATCCAAGGGCGTGGTCAATGCAGCATCGGATTTAATGGTTGCATGCAGGTTTGTAGAAAGGCGCTCATTCAATGCATGCGTTGCGGTGCAAGCGCACGCTTGCCAAGCACGCGCACTGTTATCACACATCCTTTCTCAAAGGAAGTTTCCTCAAGTTCAAATAATTGTTCGACAGTACCGGTCACTCGGTGTTAAATAGTTCGTAGCACTGGTCACTCCATAGCTAGCTTTATAGCATCTTCCCAGCTTGCCTAGCTGGTGGTCACAAGCTTTTAAATTTTCGGAGAATAAAAGAAAAAAGAATGCTCCATCTTCTTTGTAAGGCTTGAGCCTTGAGGTGTATATGACCAGATCATAGACTGTATGTCAAGATTATTGCGGAGCCTACCTCGTTCATCGCTGCTCATGATGAAGGTGTGTTTACATTCTTCAGCTGTCTAGTAATCGATCAGATCGTTGATTCGCTAGCTAGTTGCTCCTAATATTGATGTAAGGTTCTGAGTTGTTGAGTCGTTTGGTTGCTCATCTGATGTCGTGTTGGTCATAGAGTTTTACAGAATTTTGATGCATGAGGGAGATCGTCAGAGTTTTATGGTTTACCATATTCCTCAGAGCAGCAAATCTCTTTGTTACGACAGGGTTGTGCAAATATTCATTGGTTTTCAGAATTATGTGATGTGAATGCAGGTGGCCGACAGCATGCCATGCGTCTTAAAGAAAGGACGAGGGCAGAGTGTCGAAGAATTTTTGGTGTTATCAGGTAGATGGAAGAACTTGGCCATGGTTTTGATTTTATAATAGGTATTCAAAAGTTATGATTCGCTCTTCATGCTTGCATGTGGCAAAATTTCCAAGCAACTAGAATGGGAGGATTTGTTAGAAATTAAGCACAGAATCCCCTGGACCTTAAATGTGTTCTACGCATACAAACACTGATGAGAGATCTCCGCAGAATGTCATCGATCACAACTTCGACCTCGATCCTCTAATTCTTTCTGAGACCAAGTAGTAATTAGGGTAGTAATGTGGGAACCATTTACATATTGATAGCCCTTTCCGAGGAGATTCCTGCACCTCTTAGATGGGTCATCGATCAACTTGAAGGAATGATATGCTTCCATCGTGCATTCAATGGCAGGTACAAATGGTGTAAAGGCGCTTGAACTGAGTTAGTGAGAATTCCGTAAAATTATTCCAAGCGAGCGTTGCTCCTCTGTGGCGTCATCGCAGTATTAGGGCGAGGGGGAGCGCTTGGCGATGCCAGTTACACGGGTTAAGTAGGTCCATACTTCAGAGCCTGAAAATTCTATATGCAAAACACAACTCTTTCACTTCTTATCGCAGGATTATGGCACACGTCTAGAGGCCCTGAAAACTGTCGACACTATGTGCTAAGAACAAAAGAAATTGGATCCATGGGCGGACTGTAGGTGATCGACTTGTACATTTGCAACTTGAGGCAACATTTGTGACAAACAGTGGAAGGCTTCGTTTTCGTCCCTCTCTCCTACTGTGATGTTTCAGAACCAGTTTTACTTTCTTGCCGGTTCCCCTGGAGAGACTCTGGAGCCATTTACAACCGAGAATGACGAAGCTTCAAACATGTACGAAGCAGCTGGAACATATGATGGCCTGGCACAAGTGATCGGAGTTACTTCGATGCCCATCAACCCACTGCAGGCCGATCGGCATCGTGACATGCGTGGAGGTAGTTGCAACGTCAGAGAACAAGAAGTGAGAATACTGGAAACTAACACGCCCCGTCAAACCTATCAAGAACCAGAGCTGCTCAAAACTTCAACACGATGTGAAGATCCACTCTGGACTCTAGAGGGGCTATACTCAGCTCCAACTAATTCTTTACCAATTGCATATGAAGAGCACGGAGTTCACGCGAGCGTGTTCAGTTTCGCTACGATTGACTCTAAAGTCGATCATGACCAAATGTGGGACTGGCAGGAGTTGTTGAATGAATTTCAGGCACCCCCAGAGCAGCGAACGGAAGGCAATATAGTAACGTCCACTACTTCAGCAAAGATAAGAATTAGAGAGTCAACGTCAGGCTTACAAGAGAAATTTAGAAAACACGAATATGAGGTGGTAGTTACAAATAATGGATCACAAGATCACCCACACGAATCAAACTCTAAATCTAGTGAAGTAGACGGGGCATCAAATCTTGTTGTACAAGACCATCGTACAGTGTCGAGTCCTCCTCAAGGAGTTGAGTCCTCGCGCGAGATATCAGGGGTGACAACTAGGCCCCCCACTAACTCGCCCGAACAACTACGGGAGGCGGTGTTGCACCCAAAAAAAGGCATCAGAAGGTTCTATAGTACTGGCTGCAAGACAGTGTCCAAGAATTTGGCCTCGGAGCGCAAGCGCAGGAAGAAGCTCAATGATAGTCTCTACTCTCTACGAGGCTTGGTTCCCAAAATCAGCAAGGTAAATTGCTCTATCAATACGACCGCAGTTATATTCTAGGTCTCCGAATTTTCCAACACTAACACTTGCAACAGAATTCATTTCGAGAGCGAGGTATTCCCATGTGACATCTAGAGTTTCAAAACCTCCAGTGACTAACTAGCTAGTGCACCTTATCTTACCTTAAGCTTAAAATGTATTGACATTAACGGATAGCGAGCAACAAAGCTTCGAGGAATTATAGGACAGCTTGTTTCTGTAACCCTTCTTTGTGTAATCTCAATATTGGTTCAAGTCCTCTGCCTTCGGTTTGTTTATCTCTTGAAGGTCCCCTCGTTCCTTGTCCTCTTTGTTATCCTCGCCAAAAGATGTCAACCAACACCCCTGCTCTGCAACATCGACCCATGAAGTACCACCGGTACGTAGTGCCATGAAACCTTAACCAGAAGGTCTACAGTTACAGCCACTTTGCTAACCATTTCTGAGTACTTGCGTCTGTGTGTCCGCGACGCTAGTGCTGAACATTTGCAGTATATGAGCAATGGTCCTGAAATTCGATCGTTTACATGTATGTCTGCAGATGGACAAAGCTTCAATTTTAGGTGATGCGATCGATTATGTCATTGAACTCAAGAAAGAGGTGATGGATATTGAAACTGAGGTTGCAGCACTGGAACAGAAGTCCTCAGCTAGATTAATTGGAGTCCGCGACCCAGTTTCAAACATAAGCGATTGCAGTGGTATCAATTTAGGGAAATTTGTTGCCGAGTCTGCTAGAACGATGGAATCTGGAGGATTCCCAGGATCCACAAGCCAATCTCTTCAGGTTGTAAGTTATTTTTCTCCAAAATCCTGGCCGGTCCTACATGCATGTCTCTTTTATGCATCAATCTTGTCTCGAATGTTCCTGGATCTTGAGTCTATAGAATTCAAGACTTGGTCGACATGAGAAACTCGAACACTCTTCTCGATCTTCTTCCAATCAATAGCTATCTCTTAGATACCAAATTTCGAAAGGAAATTAATGCTGGCCGGTCTCAGGTCCAAATCAAGGAATAAATGATCAGCGTGCGATATACCACCTCCGCACAACTTGCAAGAGAAATCCAGGTGTGCTCCTGCGGCTGGTGCAATCTCTGGAGTTACTGGGCCTTGATATTCTACATGCCACCCATTCAGCAACTCCAGATACTTTTGTCAACTACATCGTTATCGAGGTACGCCTGTGGATCGATGCCCAGTAGCAGAAACACTAGGGTCAGTTGGACATAAATCCAAAATTCCCGAACTGGTAAATTCTAGAATTTACATTTGATTGCTAGACATTCACACCCCGTTCATCCAACTTCAAAAATTTACTGAAAGCGGGGCCACATTGGATAAATTCTCAAGCATCCCAGAGAAACTTGTAATCGTTATTTGCTCTTTGGGGGACCAGCTACATATATTTAGCCGAAATACCTACGTCTCATGTACTGCATGTTTTGTGTCATTCTTGCGACTTGGTTTCTAGCTGTACATGTTTCTGAATTTGTAGCGCTTCACTAAAATTTTAGTTCTATACTACTTGAAACAGTTTGTAACTTTTGATCTCAATACTGTTACTAAATTTCTAGCTGCGGCGTGTCCGATGACCAGATGAACGGCCACAAGCTAATGGAGGCAGAGGATCTCAGGAAAGCTCTCCTCAACATCGTTGCCGAAAACGAAAGTCGAAGTTCTCCTCTTTCGGCAGGTACAGAAGTAGCTTTAGCGTTTTGCAAGAAATAGATAGAAAAAAGGACGATAGATGAAACTAAAAATGTCTCTACAGCGAGCGTAGTAGTTACACCGTCGTCGGTGCGACAGTGTGTATGGCTCAGTTCTTCGTTATTAGTGCGGCAAGAACGAGAACGGTCCCATTAATTCAGCCAGTAGGTAGGTACGTAGGTACGTAGGTATACACAACGTGTACAAATCATAGAACTTCCTTGTACCAGGGCTTTCCTTTTGCATGTAGGACAATCCAACTTTTTACACCCTGGTCCCTCCTCTAGTAAGGCAAACTTTACACACAGTACAAAGACACTAACTAGCAAACAGGTTCTGTCAGGAAGTAAAACTGACATATTACCCTCTTCTACTTACTCTCTACAGTAAACTCTCTCTAAACTAATACTGTGTAAACTAATATTCACTCTAAACTAATATACGGGCACAGGCCCGTGGCAGGCCTCATACTTAATCTAATTTGTGTAAACTAATATCCTCCATAAACTAATATCTTCCGGCCGGTCCCAAGGATATTAGTTTAGAGAGAGTTTACTGTAGTAAAGTTCATCTGTCATTTATACTGCGGGATTGGTACAGGATCAGTCTCGGTTGAGTCCGGACATTTGCTTAAAGTTCAGTGTGGGCTTCAAATGTAAGGCCCACTCACTCACTACGTTAGTAGTGTGTTCTACTCAAAATGCTACAGAGTTGTCTTTAAAATGTGAACATTGTGAGTTCTTAACTGTCTAGTTTGGTATAGCATAACGCCCAAGATTAGGGGGGGGGGGATTCCTGAAATAACAGACCCCCAAGGTTTACGGCCTGCTATTTTGTTATAATAAATGCTTATAATTGTTCAAATATATGACCTTTTTTTAAAATAATTTTTGAAGAAATTTGAATTTTTGAAAGTGTGATGACTTTTTTGTAAATTCAGTATTTTAAAAAATATATATGATAACAGTTCCAAATCATAATCAAAAATTGATTTTTTTTATTTTTATGTTTTCTTGTATAATAAGCTACAATTTTTTTTAACATATCATATATGTTCTATTATATTTATATGTAATAAAGAACTTTTGAAGTTCTTAGATTCTGAATGAATTTTGGAAAGTTTTTTTAATTTTAAAAGTCTTAAACCTTCACATATTTTAGGGTATGGATGTTTTTTTAATGTGTTTAATAGGTCGTTACTTTCTTCTTTTTCTTTCCCATCAATTTTTTTATTATATTAGTCCTTTTGATAGTCCTTAACAAAATTCATTCCTTTTGATGCAATAGGTTTCCACTTTCAAAGGCTTTAAATTTAAATTTAGATTTAAAATTTTATCATATGGATTTATGGTTTGAATTTTTTGACATTCATGTGAATGAAAAAATAAATGTGACATGGTTGCCATGCTTTTAAATGGTAAAACAAAAATATTTCTCCAATTATGACTTTTTATTTTCATCGTTCCATGCCCTTTTTGACTCATTTGATTATGATTTCACTTGAATTGTATTTGTAACGAGGTAGTTCAAAACTCAAAAAATAAAAATTAAATTGATTAAAATTAAATTCTTAGTTTAGGACTTTAAAGATTTTGGTGATTGGGATGAATTCCACTTAGTGGCTAGTAGATTTAACAAATTTTTGATCATTTTACACACAAATGTCATTTGAATGGATGTCTCAATTATCTTATTGTTAAATTAATATGATAATGTCACTGAAAATTCCCAAAAAATAACATCAATAGGTCCAAAAAAAATTTAAGGTGTATCAAAATCTTGTCACAACGTCACCCTTTTCTTTCTTTTTTACCTAGTCATTTTTACCATGTAAAAACACATTTATGGATAATTATGATGGAATCTAAAATTGTAATGGTTTAAAATATAATCATTTTTCATCTTCTGTGGTACACCTTAAAGGATTTTCACCACAACATACACATTGTGTCTAATAAAAAAAAGGGAATGATGGTGGACTTATGACATATGTAAAAAACCAGAATAAGTTTGACAAATGTTCCAAAAATGAGAACTTTTTATTCATTTCAATTTTTTGGGACACTTACAATGCAATTTTAATTCATTTAAGGTCATTAAGCCCTTCAACTTAGGTTGTTCCTATTCACATTCAACTAGAATTACATGATAAAACTATTATTAGTCCTAACTTTATTTCACATGTGTCAATAATTTCCAAGAATTATTTAAAAATAAGGTTAGTGCTCCCATTAGTAAAAATGAAAAGTTCAATTTTTTTACTTTTAGACAAGGGACCCCATGTTAATCTAGCAATGGCAATATATTTGTCTTTGGATCCAAAAATAATGCTCTTATTAAAACAAATATATTAGTAGTTTCAAATGATATATAAGGTGTAGGCATGGTCAAGCAAACAAAAATAATAATCTGCCTCACTACAATTTTGAGGTGCTTCATGAAATCAATGTCAAAGTTGGTCTTAATGAAAACAATTCATAGGTGCAAGTGCATACATGTTAAGGAGGCTTACATGAGTTGTGTTTTATGAAAAAAAATGGAAATGAAACCAAAGATTCATTCTACTTGATGAAACACATGGTTTTTTCTAGTTTTAAAAAATTGAATTCAAGTAGGTCCATATAGCATAAAACACCCAAAAAAAAATTTATGGAAGCTTACATATGTATATGGTGCACCATTGTATATTATCAAGTTGTGGCAGTTTTGATGCCAAATGGGATGAAAGTAGATCCAAACCACAAAATTGGGACTTTCATTCAAATCTATTTTCAACCTACTTGTTGAAGTCCAAATTGGGAAAATGATTGTGTTTTAGAACCAATAAACTATAATCAAAGAGCTACCATAATTTTTTTCTAGAAAAAGGCAATTTGAATTGTACCTTAAAATTGAAGCCCACAAGTACATTACCTTGTTCAAGTAGAAAAGGAAGTAAACAAATAGGGTCACAACTAATAAGGACCGTTGATTTTCAATATTTGAAGATTGTGTTCATTAGGGCCATCATAGGGTAATTATTAAATGTGAACTAATAAAGCCCAAAAAGTATCTCCCCATTGGCCATGCAATTCCATTTTGTCAAAAAGTTTGATCCAATAGTTTTCCTACATGCGCCTATGGAAACCTACACTCAAACCTACCACCAATTGCACATGCACCGAACTTCCGATGAGCTTGCAACTTTGGAGGTGGTTAAAAGCAAATGTGCTTGCTGAGAATGCATACAAATGTTGTTAAGGTGATGAAGTTGCAATGGGGCAATTTTTGAATGACTTGCCCAATGATTTGTTGTTAGAAAACATTTGGCCCTCTATTTTGAAAATCTCTCCATGTAAAGATCAAATTGCATTGTTCTTTAGTTTACATCTATCGAACAAGGCTCAAAAGCAACTAGTAAATAGAAGTGAATCTTGGTCCAACTACAATGTACATCTTGCTAAGATACAAAATATTTTGCGGAACAAGATAAAAAAGTGAAGTATGAAAATAGAAGTCTTGAATCCTATAGCTTTGATGAATGGATGAATGATTATGATCAAGAACCTAAGGGCTGGTAATGTCCATTGTGTAATCATCTTGGAGGGAGCAAACTTTACAAACAGTTGCAAAACTCATTATAAGAATCAAGAGACTCAAGTGGGGTGAAATTTGCATATCTCCACTTTTTTGGGTATTATTACTGTTTGGTATCTAATTTTAAGGACTATGAAGTCTAATGTATCTAAATGTGTTTTTGTCCAACCAACGATGTAATAGTTGTGCAATTTTCCACTACTTGTGTTATGTTCATTTAGAACCTATGTTCAAGAGACTTTGATTTTGTTATGCGAAACCCTAAACCTTAAGGTGTTGGAGGGTGAAAGACCAAATGTGCATATATATGCATGTTGTGAAAGGAGCGTTGACTGATGTGAGAGAAAAAATGAATCATGTGCATATTTTGTTATAATTAACAACTTTTTCTCAAAATTCACTTGTGCTCCAGATTCAAGTTCTCAAATGGAAAATGCGCTGCAAATCCATGGTGTTAGTACAAGGACCATTTGTGAATGATTGTTGGGCCATCTTTTAGGGTTGATGAACATCATATTGGCAATTTCTACATGGAAGAGGTGGGTGCAATATTCTACTTTTCATGTTTAATTAAGTCAGCAATCCTATAATTGTGGCATCACAATGGTTAGAGTCTTGGATTGAATGTCTAATTCCCACATATGTAAAGGTTAACCTAACCTCCTTTGGTGTCTATATTAGCTTGGGGAAAAGGTTTCAATGAATTTTGCAGGTTCCCAAGTGGTGGGTGTTAAACATATTATAGGTGTTTTACACAACAAATGAATTAAGTCTAAACTACATTATGAAGTTTACACTCTAGTTTTGCTTTGGAAAGTACAAGTCTAATAGACTATTATTTATGCATTTTAGGGAAACTTGAGAGAATTTTTGGTTTCAAATATTTGGTGATGTGTGAATGCAAGTTGCAAATGTTTTAGAGCATAGAAAGGGGATGCCTTCCTAGGTTTTGGGGGAGGCAACAATGGGATTTTTTCTAAAATTGGCTCTAATTGTTCTCAAAATAATGATCCTTAAGCTTGAATGCTAGTGCCCAAGGAAAAACCTCACAAAGCACATACCTACCAAAATGAACTGGAACTATTCATGATCCATATCTCTTGATCAACTCTTCATATATGCTTGTCAAATGGGTGAGTTCATGTTTTCACTCAAATCATGGCATGGTTTTGCTCACCAAAAATCTAGACATCAAATGCATAATCTTATCTAAAAAGTGGTGTTTATTAAACTAGAATTATGTTTTCAAGAACAAAAGTAATATCATTGAAAGATGTGCATTATAAGTAATATAAAGATTGTACCAGCTCTTAAGGAAAACATACATGTGTTTGTGTTTACATACACATACAATAACTTGTTTTTTGAAAGATTTATACACTTTGTGTACATACCTTTCGTTTTGTAGTTGAATATGCACAACTTGGCATGGTATAGGGGTTGTACAAATGGGCAATATGAGGAATAAGAAAACAACCTATGTTGAAAAGGAGGCACAAAGGTTGGAAAGAAAAGTAACACAAGAGGCTGCCCAAGAAAAGAAAAGGGAATGGTAAAATTTTCCTTTCAACATCATGTCACATTTGTGGGCACCAACTAAAAATGAATTATTGGAAGTTGCAAACTAATTACATTTAGTTTTCACATGTATATTGAATTATGTTTTGCATTATGTGCAAGCTAGAAAAGGAAAGGGAATGTAAGTGGAAATCACATGTTGCATTGTTGGAAGCAAAATCTTGCCAAAATGACCAACCTACACCCCCATGTGCCATGCTTGAAATAGCTAGACTTTCATCTATTAATGCACCCTATAGGATCCCTAGGTGGAAAAATTGTCAATCACTTGCTGAAACATTTGTGAATGAGTTATTTAGCACCAAGCATAAGCTCAATGAAAATGAGAGGAATGTAGGTAGCTGGTAGGCTAGGATGTTAATTAACTAGTAAACTAGGTAGTAGGTAGGTTTATCAATTTATTATGTGAATATGTGATCATGTTTTCATATTAATTAATTAAATAATTAGGTTAGGTACTTAATCAATTAATTAATTAGGCTAGGTAGTATGTAATAACTAGGATAAGTACTAGTAGGTAGTAGGTTGGTAGATAAGTTAAGCAAGAGGTATTTTATTTTGCGAATATGTCATAATGTTTTTGTATTAATTGATAAAATAATTAGTTATGTTAAAAATTTAATTTATTAAATGTAGGGTAGGTAATTAATATATTAGGTAGGCTAGGTAATAGATATTAGGTATGTAACCTAGGTAGTATGTAATAAGTAGGATAATTACTAGTAGGTAGTAGGTAGGTAGGTAGGTATTTTATTTTGTGGATATGTCATAATGTTTTTTATTAATTGATTAATTAATTAGCTATATTAAAAAATTAATTTATTACATGTAGGCTAGGATATTAATTTATTAGGTAGGTTAAGTAGTAGATAGTAAGTATGTAGCCTAGGTAGTATGTGATAAGTAGGATAAGTAGTAGTAGGTAGGTTAAGTTATAAATACTTTATGATGTGGATATATGATTTTTTAATAATAATAATAATAATAATAATTAATTAGGTAGGTTAGGTAACAGATAGTAGGTATGTAACCAAGGTAATATGTAGTAAGTAGGATAGGTAGTAAATAGTTAATGAAAACAATAAATATTCTATTGTGTGGATATATGATAATGTTTTTGCATGGGACAAAGGATGTGATAGTGTTGTAGTGTTATAGTGTTTCCCTTTCATTAAAATTGTCCCATATCTTTTGTCTACAACTTTAAACTTATAAAGTATATAACTAGGTGAAGGAATGGATTATATTTATGCTATGCACTATAAACAGAATGCATGTGCCATTCAAGATGAACCAATCAAAAGGCTCATCCCTAACAAAATAAATAGGATCCTACCTACTTATTTAGCCTATGCTAGCTAATTTATTCTACCCTACCCTAGTTTAAAATAGGTTGCCAATTATAGTTTAGCCAAGTATAGATTATAATTAATTATTTATTATTATTTATTTATTGAAAAAATGGAAATTTTCCACATGTTTTATGTACCTAAATCATGATCGATCCCAAGATTTGACTACTTGTTTTGAAGACCATGTTGTTTGCTCCAATTGCATTTGTATAATTGCTTACACATGATATCAAAAACTGGACAAAATTGTTAAAACAAAACCTTGGGATTGGGTTTTTTGTGCGACTTTGGGAATACTTGGTTAAATTGTAATCCAATTTTTAAAATCAATGGTTCAAGGTTTCAGGGTTTGTTTAACAGAAGTTGGATATTTACAATGTTGAGTAGTTCATAAGCTCCCATATTGAGGCTCTTAGGTCCTTCCCAACTTGAAACATAATCTTGAGAAAACCTAAAGATTTAATGCATTCTTAACAAAATAAAACATTATGTGCCAACTCTTTGAATTAAGCATAATGCAAATTTGAAATTTTGCCTATAATTTTGACAAACTTGTATAGACAGTAGCTAATTTTGTGTAAAACATTAAAGTTATATATGGATTAGTAGCAAAGTGAATTTTGATTTTGGACCAAAAATGTGCTTACCTTTAGATTGGGGCAATGGTGTCTTTCATGGCCTTCCTACAAATTAATTGTTGTCACAACTATTAATTCTGATATGTTCATCACTTCAAACAACACAAGAAAAGAGATGAGTAACTTAAACCATTAGTACTTGCTCTAACACTCTTGTTTGGGCATCCAAGTCCATCTAGGCAACTAAAAAAAATATTACATTCAACTACTGAAAATAATAAACAAGGGCTAAGAAAACATTAATATTAAACTTGGAAGGGACTAGGATAGGGCATGAGAGATAGTTTTAGCTCCATGGATTGCCATTGGTAAGGGATTGATCTTCATAACCACCTGAGATGTTCCTTGTTGAAGATGATTCCTTTTACAACCTTTGAGTCTTCCAATTGAGCTCCTAGAATTGAATAGATTTTTTGCATACTTCTTGATGTCTACAACATACTATCAATTTCCCAAGACATCCAAAATGGATACCCCTTGATTAGCTACCATTGATTGGAGTTATCCATGTCTTGCATGATGTTTCGAACTTGTCAAAACATTATATATAAAGCCACTAGCATCAATGGATGGTGACTAAATTTGGGACATCTAAAACCTAACTAACCATGATACATGGTCACACTGAAATTGCAAAGTAGTCAATGCAAGTTCAAGAACAAATATGTTGAAATTAAAATTAACCTATGTGAGGTTTATAGGCTCTAAATTATTTAGCTTCCATGGCTCCACATGCACTCTATTCTCACATAAATCTAGGTTATCATCCATGCATTCAAGACAAAAACATGCAAGGTCTCTCAATTTCAACAAAATGACATCTCTAAAGGATATTGAGGCTATTGAATGTAGGGAGCGGGTTCTTTTGATGTTTTTGTGATCCCACATTGCACTTTTGTCCACATCATCAAGTTTAACCAGATGGAAGAAGTGGGCAACTTTGCATTAGGGTATGTAGGATGTTCCTCCATTTGTCCCTTTTCACAAAATGACACCACATGAATAGCACATTGAAGTCTCCTTCCATCCATATTGAGTTGTTATTTTTTTATTTCCTGCTTAAAAATAACTCCAACACCATCATGCACTCCTTTATTGTGCCTTGACCCAAAATAGGACCAGACCATCCTGTAACCATTACGTAGGTGCACCACATCCCTTATTTTGGATTGATACCTGCATTAAAAACCAAGGTGCAATCATTAAAGCCATATGGACCTAGATCCTTATTCACTTAAAATCAAGATAATTTGGAATATGGTCCTAGGATTAACACTACCTAGCAATGTGATACCACGTTCGTCTAAACTTGAACTGTGCGGCATAACCATTTAACCACACTATGTGTTCATTAAGGTAGATGCCACGTGTAGTAAGGTGGGTTTAGTGCCGTTCAAAACAATATTGCACGAAAAGCGTGTCATGCTCCACATCATTTGATATAAAGTAATGGTACTCGATAAGTAATTTGTTCTCACCACAATTTGTGTTGGCAATATAGGTTGGATTCCACCTATAGCAAATATGATTTAATATTGTTAACTAAAAATAATGCCAATGCATTTCTTGAACCTCATTGTACTCCTAGAATGTGTAATTTTTTACAAAATCCACAACAGACATAATTGATGTCTCTAGAAATGTTTGCAAATAGGTTTTGTATTATCCTCTTAGAACCAAACCACATGGTTGTGAAGAATAAATCTAAACAACTTAGGCTTAAAGTATTCAAGGAAATAATGTGTTGTAGTTTCCTTATATTGCAACCAAAACACCTTATAATCATCCCCATTGTGTGTCTTTCCATGTTTTATTAACTCATAACATTTCCATTACACTAGCTTAGCACAAGTCATGGACCCCTCTAAGGGACATGTGATCAACATGTCAATTCCACACTTTGCGCAGGTCCCTACTAAACAAGTTGAATTGTGCCATTATGAATCATGAAGAGGGTAGAGGAGTGAGGTCCACAAATATGTTAATCTAGAAAATTGGCAACATTTGCACTACATTGACCAAGAAGACTACCTTGGTAAATATCACAATCACAGTTGCAATATTGACCATGGATGCCTTTAGTTGTACTAGCTTACCTAGCCTAACTAAGTGTAACCTTCATAGTTTAACCTATTAACTACACCTAATAAACTAGCCTACTATTATCTATAGATAATTTAGGCCAATTAATTAAATATGCAAGTTAGGTTAAGCTACCAATGTACATAGGCCTACTTAGTTTAACATAACTTATTAAACTTAGCTAACTTAGTTTATAACCAACACTAGTACAAAAGTGGGGTGTAGTTCATTAGCCTAAATCATTATGGGACCTTAAAAGTGAAATAAGTTCACTACACTTTAGTGATTTCACTTTAATTGAAGTTATTTCACTATAATATCATTACGTAAACATCGTGTTTCACTACTACTTAACATAATTCACTATTATAATTTACTATGGTAAATATGTTTATTTCAATGTTGTTTTAAATACCATATATATGCTACTTTACGATATACTCTATATTATTTTAATTTATCTTAATTATTCTAATTTATACCCTATGTTATTATAAATTATTATAGGCTATTATAAATTATTGTAACCTAAACTATTATATGTTATTATACCTTAAGATATCCTAGCTAACTTATTATAAGCTTTTAAATTATTTTAAACTAAATTATTTAACTAACCTTAAGTTATACCTTAAATTATTTTATTTTAAATTAATATATGTTATTTCAATTATATTTTAGGTCATTTTACTTTATGTTATTATAAGTTATTTTATCTTAAGCATAATAACTTATAATAATTTAAAATAAAACATAATGACCTAAGGTAAAATAGCCAATAATAACCCATGAATAATAATTTAGAAAAATTACCAATAGCCTATGATAATATAACCTAAAATATCCAACAATAGCCACCAATATTTGTATTTTAATTTATAATAACCAATAATAACCACCAATATAATAGCCACCAATATAATGGCCACCAATATCCATTAATAAAATAGCCATTAATAACCACCAATAAAATAGCCATTAATAGCCACCAATAAAATAACCACTAATGGCCTATAATATAAGAGCCACCAATAAAATAGCCACTAACAAGCTTATGGTAATTTAACCACCAATAAAATAGCTATTAATAACCATTAATAACCACCAATAACCCCAATAAAAAAGTAACCAATAGCCGCCAATATAATAACCACCAATAACCATATATTAGATTTTTTTAATTTCCAAAAATAATTTACGGTGAAATAATCTATAATAAATAAAAATAATTTACGATGAAATAACCTACAACAACTTAAAATTGCCAATAATAGCATAAAGTGAAATAGCCTTCAATAGCCAAAAGTAACAAAAAATAATGATATTAAAAAAAAAATTGTTCAAATGATTTTACATTTTCAAAAGGAAATAAATATAATTACGTACATTATTGAACTGTAAAAAAAATTAAACTTCAATCGTTTCATTTGGACAAAATCTCAATAAAATATGAATTTTCAAAGTTTATGTGTTTGTAATGTTTTAAATGAAATATTTGATAAATGGAATGTAATCTAACATATTATAATAACAAGTGAGGTGGCTTGATGGTACGAATGTTTGCTTCCATCCTAGAGGTCAAAGGATCAAACCTCACAAGTGGTGTGTGCATGATCAATAATGGTAAGTTGACCGAATATTCTCTTATGTAATTCCTTGGAATAGGTACTTAAGTTGATTGCATGGCCTATGTACCTAAGTTAGGTTTTTAACCAACCTAACTTAGGTAGTGACACATGTTAATAATTCATAGGTTGAAAATCATGAAATTATCAATAATATTCTAAATTAAATAATTTAAATTTAATTAATTTCCATGTTGCCTAATTAATTAATTATCAAGTGAAATGGTTTGGTAAATTTATATTTCACTTGAAAGTAACATTGTTTCACTAGGTATTAATGAACGAATTCACTATCTGTAACAATTAGTCCCCGTTGACCAACTTCACCATGGTAAAAATGTCCAAATTCATTCAAAATCTAGTGAAACCCAAAGTGAACTAGTTCGCATTTTGGTGTAGTGCAATTAGGTTATAATAACATTCTCTAGCAAACTATTAATTATTAAATATTATATCATGGAAAACCCATGGATGGGTACATTGAAGGGTTAATAGTCTAATTGAAATAACAACATTTGTCATATGCAATTTATGTTTATTTGTTCATGTGGTAGAATGTATTATTGTAGTTGAAAAACCTTTCATTTGTAGTTGCAAAAATAATTACCTTATCATCCATCAATGAATGCAATCAAAATTGGATGGCATTGTTCATTATTTATCTACATTTTTAATGAAAATCATATTAGTCATCAATTGTAGTCACATCTACAACTAGAATTTGGTTCAACCCTTTCCTGTAGTTACATATGTTATTATAACAAATTGCAACTACACAAACATGTAGGACTAACACATTGCTAGTTGTAAAATTAGATGGTTTGAACATTAGTCACATAGTAGTCACAAAAATATGGTTAGAATGGACAACATTTCTTCTAGTGTAAAGGTCTAGCCATTGAATTTGCCTTCAACTATCATCTAGTTTATTGTTTGGATGATCATTGTCTAACTAATCAAATTAGTTTAGTTTAAAGTGCATGACAATTTAATCTTCAACCAATGGGATTTGACCCTCAAATTTTGTAGATTAGCTTAGATCCAAGGTTTAGTTTGGCACAACAATGTTAATTCATGTGCTTACCAATGAAAGAACAACCCTTCATAATTCAACTTCATGTGTAAGTAGATGGGTAAAAACTATTTTGTTTTCAATTATTTGAAGGTTCAAATTTTTTCATGTATACAATTGTATTTTTTATGTTGTGGTTGAGAATATTCCAACCAAATGAACTCTAATTGTTAAATTTCCTAAAATTTGGAATAAATGCATAGTGAGGGGTATAAATTATTATCCTACTTTGACAAGATCCTTGGTAAATTACTATGGTCTATTGTAAGTACTTGAGGGTTTAGGTTCATAGGCCAATTAGACATGTTTCATATGGTAGGCTACTTGGCTAAAAATGCATTATTTCAATAAGGTTGGTGTTTAATGGGGCTAAGGAGTTGCATTATTGAAGAATGGATCAAGTAATAATTCTAAATTTACAATTATTACTCTTAAATACTTGACTTAGTACATGTACAATAATTGATCATGTACACAAAGTTGTGTAAACAAAAAAACTAGTGTGATACATCCAACCTCAATTAATGAAGGGTTAGGTTGATTAACTTCACATGGTTAGGTTTAAGGTACTTCACATGGTGTTCACCTACTAAGATAAAGTAGTTTAAGGTTTGTGCATCAGTCTTTAAGTTTGTTTCCAATTTGTTTTTTAGTTTTGAGTTCTTTCTGTTGGATCAAAAACCTTGTATTTTTAGTGGTAGTTTGTTTTCAAATTATTTTCAGTTTTTCGATTTTTATATAAATTTGTGGAGTAGAAACTAACTTGTTTTTCTCAATGGGACCATGTCTATGAAAGTTATGTGTATTGTCTGGGATATTAAGTGTTCTACTTATTAACACATGTACATTTGAAAGTTCTTCAAGCAATATGGTGAAAACACTGGTTGAAGGTAGTGTGGAGTGGTTCAAATCAGAAACGAAACTTCCTAACCATGGATTGGATATCAAAAAGAAGTTGGCTAATGATAACATTGTTAGTGTTGTTGATTATAAAGCCATATTTGGCAAGAGGAAAAGGTCCAATGGGCTTAAGCTTGATATATGTTGTGATCCTAATGTGGTTACAAGAGTTCAGGAGCTATATGAAGTTGTTTATCAAAAGAAAAAAATCACCAATGGCACAATTGGGGTGACTTTTGCTAAGGTAGTTATTTTTGAAAAAGGAGGAAAGGATGTGAATTGGGCTTTGTATGCAACTCAAGTGCAAAGCATGGGAACAAAAAGGCACAAGAACAAGGGTAGTGTAGACAATGAACATAAAAAGAAAGTCAGGTCTTCAAGAGGGATTTATTCACCATTTGTAATCTGCCTAGACTCACTTGGTGCAGAAAGAAAGGAAATTATTGACACAAGGGTGATGTATTTTAATGAAAAGAGAAATCCACGAACTCCAGAAGCAAATAAGTAGTATCACCTTGTTGATGTTAAGTCCCAAAAGATTGTAGTTATCCAAACAACATTAACTAAGTTGAAAGAGGTGAAGGATGCATTCAACATTATTGTCATACACAACTGGTAAACATGGCAATTTGGTACTTATTACTTCTGAACATGTTATGCACCACGGATACAAGATCACAGAACCTCTGGTTCTAAACCTTCACCCCTTCCCTATTTATAACCAAATGTTTGACCTCTATGACATTGTTGTGGCTTCTTACAAGTGGACATACCATGCATGGTGCCTGGGTTTCCACACACAAATGTCTGACAAATGTGAAAGGTCCAATTGCGGTGCAACATTTGATCTTCAATGGCATATCGACATGGGGTAAAAGACGATAGAAGAGAGTCTAAAAGCTCTTAAACCTCCAAGTCTGTCAAAGGGTATGTATACTAACATAAACCTACAAATATTTGATAATTTCAATTTTTGTATGCATCTTTGTGTGGGACTATGAAGGACTTTGCTTCTAGGTTGGTTGTTTAAGCCTTATGTACATTGTTTTGATGATATGTTGTCAAGTTTGGATGAGGAGAGTTTAGATGTTGTTCCATCTTCAAAAGTGATGACCACCAAAAATTGTGGCCATGGTAAAACAATGCAAAAGCCAGAAAAACTTAGAGATCATCCAAAAGAACTCATTGGCCCAATCATTTAAATCCACCAAATTAGACACCTTGCAATAAAATAATTGAAGTGTTTTTCTTACTACCCATTCCAAGATGGTGTAGGACATGTATTGCCTTTTGAAACCTAGGTTTTGCATTGTTTACCAAAGTTGGATTTTGAATTGGATCATTAGCATGGTTTTGGACTAACTACATTTTGCTTCGCATTTTGGATTACAAGGATTTAATCATTTTGTGGTTGAAACCATAACATGGGTTTCCTAAAACTTGTTGTGATTGTTTTGGATTGTTTTAGGATTGTAATATGTGTATATGCTACCTATACTTTCACAAAATCTAGTAAAGCATGCCAGTTAATGAGAGCGGTTTTTGCCTACCTTCTTGAAAGTAGTGGTGATCATGATTGACAAAATACACATTTTAAGTACATTTCATATTATATATTTGAATAATTATATACATTTGTTCTTCTTTCTTTTGCAACATCTAATAATTATAGTTGCACAACACTTTGTGAGTGCAAATATGACTTGAAAAGCTAATTTACATTGCCATTTACTTGAACTATTCAATTGTAGGATACCCTAATTAAAGCTTGTATATTTCATGGATTACAAAGTTTCACTTCATGCAATCCAATTTCATTGAATATGTTATAAATACTTTTACTCCATATAGTAATTTTATAGTATGTTATAAATTAGCTTTAAATGCATGTAAGTTTGAAACCACAAATTGCTTGTACATACATTTGGAAGTTGGAACAACTATTTTCATTTAACTAAAGGTACTCTGCAATCCCTTTTGTTTCAAAAATGTAAACACACCAGCCACAAGCTACCTATATGCAAGAATCAAAAAGAATGAAAACAAAATATTCTATTTTCAATCCTTTGCATAAGTATTTTATAAAATATTCACTTCTATTGTGTAGTTGTTGATTTGATTTGTTGATTTGATCTTGGAAAACAAATCAACAAGATTGAACTACATTATTAGATGTCTGTATTCAAGGTCCATGGTTCTAGTCATCAACACCAAATAATAAAATGCACAAATTGGATAACAATTGTTACAAACTTAATAATACAAGTAATAGAAACTAGGTTTACTACTTTGGAATAAGCCATAACCAGGGTTATCCTACTTGTGAACATTTAGCTTATGAAACTTTTTAACTAAATTACAAAAACCACATCCTAAACAATAAACAGTCAATCCAAAACTTTCCCAATAAAACAATGCAATGATTTTAGTCAAAGTAAGGTGTAATTATCATACAAAAAAATGAAAACCAAACATAGCTCTCAAAGACATGTGGACCTACAAATGATCAAAGACACCATGTGGCAATTATCTTTAGGTTAGACATGTAGGATTTATTGTATTTTGGTCTTCCTACAAGTATACATCCAATTTGTGAAACACTTGAGAAAATAAAATTGCAAGGAAGATCATGGAAATTATTAGTTCATTCAAAGCTTGAATAATGTAAAATTTTCCCAAGTTACTACAAAACTTTTATAATAACTACAACTTCCAAATATAGCTTAAATATAATAAAAACATTCACTATGTATACACAAGTAACATCATGTAATTACCATCATATTGTTGTTATAACGCCTGAAAGTCATGCTAAACCATAATAGCTGCAAAATGGGTTTTTTGACTACGTGTAACTATACCCAAAATACTATATCCTCCCAAAATTAACCATACTTAACAAAAAAATAGTTGTTGCATGAATCCATCCTACAATAACCAAACTCAAATTTGTAATCTTTGGAGTCAAATGTAGACAAAATGACTCCATCCTACAACAACCACATAATAAAAGTGAATATCCACATGTCACATCCATTGAAAAAAACAATGCTGAAGTGAAATAGAAGGAGGGATGGCTATCAAGGAGTACAACTTATTTACCTCTTAAATTATGCATGTGCCATGTCATCATGGACTTGATTGGCCTAGGTTTTCTTCACACAACCTTGTGAAAGTGTTGGATTGTTAACAAGAACCATTTTTGTACCCATTTTCCTATTTTTCTTGTGTGTCTATTCTTCCAGAAGTTGATGTCCACTTGGCCTCCTTTTGATAGTCTTGTCGGTTTTGCTTTGATTTGTTGCAATCTCCATCTCTTGTGTAGGTTTATTTTGTGCACCAAATGACATGTTCCACTTGAGATTAGGTTTCTCTTTGTGAACACTGATTGAATGCACTATGTTAGAATTAAGATTTGTTGGGGGATTGCTTGAGTGACAAGCCTAATTCATGCTCTCCATTGGTGCCTCCCATGATACCACTATGTTGGTAGGTGGATTATTCAACTTCGACACTTGTTGGCCATGTTTTGTAGCTTCAAGGTTTGATGTGACTATTGCTTCCAAGTTCTCCTCTTGGGGTTCTTTTGTAGGTTCTTGAACACCAATGTTAGATTCAACAACAATTAGGGAAGATGGCAAGACCTTTAATTCATCCTAGCTAAATTATCCCATCCTCCAAATTTGCCTCTTCATTCTTCTTCACCATTTCTTGAAATATGTTAGTAACTTCCAAGGTAGGGGGTGGGTTTTGTTCCTTAGGTGATGGCAACTTTGGGTGGCAAAGAAGTCTACCCAAATGCTTCAGGTCCTCTTTCAATATCCACCTAGCCAAATGGTTTCTCAATAGATAGTGGGGCTGCACCATCCTTTGTAACCAATACATCTACATGCACTCATCACATATGGTTAACATACATTAAGACTATACACAACAACCTAGCTTAACTACATCTAACAATAACATATATCTTTAAGTCTACATGTATGAAACACTAGTAGTTAACTACTTGCACATTGTGCTGAAATAACATCACAACCAATACATGTAAAGATAAAATGAAAACTAGCATGGACAAGTACATGACTAAACCTTGCTTGCACACAAAAGTAACCTCTAAGTCACAATAACATTGCACAAGTTGAAAATATATATCAAGTAACATCTAATGTAGACAACTAACCTTCACCCATAAATAACAAACTTGAAAGTAAACAACCAATTGTCATCCACAACAAGTAGATGTCTAGTACCCTAGTACCCTAGAGTGGAATGAAACTACAATCCACTAAGGAAATTTAGCACCACCTATAGGTCATGTAAACTCTACTAAAAACAACTTATTGTTACTAACAACCAATAGATTTTGAAAGTAGCCAAATAACCACCAATGGGTACAAGGAGCCAACAAGTAACTATTTAGACCATATCCATAGGACTTGCTACATTTTTTAAGCATTTCTTTTAAATACTAATCAACTACATACCAAACCATGGCCATAGGCTTTGAAAGGAATTTCATAAAAGCACCATGTGCTAAAGAAATTATATTCCAAAAACAAAACCCATTTAAACCCAACAAAAAACTTGACAAAACATAGCCAAGAAATGGAAACATCTACCATGTCTTAGCAATAGAAAACAAATTTAGTTGATGGAATTTCAACTTTGATGATTGTAAAAGTGGAAGGGGGTTGGCTATCCCTTATAACTCAAATTTGCAAAAGTTGATGTAAACACTTGAATGTGGATGTCTTTTGCTCATTCACATTATCTCCATAATGTGAGATAATTTATGGTTCTCTCCTCGACTATGATCAAATCTAGAGGGTATTGATGGTGATTTTCTACCACTAATTGTTATGACTTTAACAAATTTCCAAGATTGTTTTGATTTAGACAGCTCTGGTGCAAGAGACCTTAAAGAATGAACAATTTCTAAATCTGTTAGTTGTTTAACAACATAAACATGCACAACACCATTCACTTCCAAATGAACTTGGGTATCTGAAATTACATTACAATTGGGATCTTCTCTTTGGGGGCTTTATGGTGGCATAAAGAAAACATCATCTTCACTTTCAACCTCCCTCCCAAGCCAACTTCTCATCAATGGCATATCTTGCCCTACTCAAGCTCTCCCATACAACATTGCTAACACACTTGGAAAAACTTGACCTAAGCACACTAGCCTTTAATTGATCAACTATCACCTTCCTAAACTTTAAATTATCACATTAAAATGCATGAACCAACCATGATTGAACATAAAACCCATAAAACAAATAACACTAAAATGCATAAGAAAACATTGTAGTTTATGGGTGTACTTACCTTGTAAAACTTGCAAAGAAATAAATATGTTGGAGCAGTTGCAAATCTAATTTTCTATGATCTGATCAATAGGAATGTATTTTTTGAAATCAATTGTTTGAAATCTTCTTCATTTCACCCTTGATGCAACCAACTAGGTATCCATATCCTTATAGTGCATTTAATTCAATTGTGCAAATTAGCTTACAATCAAATCTTAGGCATATTAGCAAGAAGGAAGGCATGTCCTAGATAAGGGAACACTTCAGATAATGTTGCTTCTTCAAATTAGGTATGTAGCAACATCATGTCTGGATGTGATACCCAGACATGAACGATCTTTTTAAGAAAAAGATGCATAGAGCCTACGGGCAGACAAGGAAAACAAAACCAGGCAGTACTTTTGTACTGCACGCAGTAACAACTATGTGCAGATATATAAACCTCGGGCAGCTGGGAGAAACATGGAATGCAGAAGAGAGAAGCGAGAGCTGAGCAGCGATGGCAGCCACGGCGACGTGCACGAGCTCCCTCTTCTATGGTCCGCGCTTGCTTCCCATCTCCGGCCGCCGCTCCTCTCCCGAGTTATGTAATTTCTGAACAATGTCTTGTCTTGAGATTTCTGTTTCGAAACTGATGTTCCTCACATTATATTATCAGCACACGCGATGTCTGTGTCTGTGTGAGTACAGTCATTTTGGTGCGGTGTTTTCGATTCTACACTTTCGTGCTTTGGCTTCCTGCTGGAAGTGAAGGCGAAACTGTGGCTTTGTGGCGTGGTCCTGGCTGGGGGCCAGTCACTGCTGTAGTCATATAATCAGGCTTTGCACGCATGCAGAGAATATGTTAGGGTCTTATGTTCTGTTTCTTGTCCAGGACTTTTGGGAAGGGTTTAGGGTTTAGTGTTTGAAACTTGTTGCTCGAACGTTGTGCAAAACGGTCCTCATCACTTCGTTTTGGAATTTGAGAACTCTCTTTCACAAATCTAGTCATATAATCAGGCTTTGCATGCAGAGAATATGTGAAGTCTAAGTATGTTCTGTTTCTTGACCAGGACTTTAGGGTTTAGGGTTTAGGGCTTGAAACTTGTTGCTCGAAAGTTGTACGAAGCAGTTCTCATCACTTCGTTATGGAATTGAGAATTCTCTTGCCTCAAATCATGTGTCTGAGTGGATCTCGGGTTTGGTGATCCTAGCTCCAGATTGCTGTCCTTGAGCCCCACATGAAAAAAGGAAAAAGATAATTCGATACCATCATTTGTTAAGCTCAATCAGATTTGTGCATAGAAGTAGTAGGAGTGCACCCTAAAGCCCTAAACCTTAAACCCTTCCCCAAAGTCTCGCTATGTGGCAGAACCATGATTCTGATTTGTCTTGATTGGAGTGCCTTTCTTTTACATTGACAAACAGCACTAATCTGTGTAATGTGTGCAGCAATTGTGCGAAAGGTTCTGACAACCTAGATGATTTGAATCTCTGCAGAGAAGGGCAGCATGGAGGCCACAGCAAGTGGTGCTTCCTATGGCAAAATTTGAACTGCGAACACCTCCCTATGCCCTTGTGAGTCCTGCTACCCTTTTGTTAAAAAAAAAAGCATGCTTCAATTTGTAATGAAACCATTCTGGTAATGTGATAAGGAGTTGAAATACTTGGGGTTTTTCTGAACTTGGGTTTTGTGTGTAAGGGCAGGATGCGTTGGAGCCACACATGAGCAAGCAGACACTGGAATTTCATTGGGGCAAACATCACAGGGCATACATTGATAACCTCAATAAGCAAATTGATGGCACAGATTTAGAAAGGAAAAACCTTGAAGAGCTTGTGAAGTTGTCCTACAACAATGGGAATCCACAAGCTTGCTTCAATAATGCTGGCCAGGTTCAACTTTCATCTCTTCATTTGATGTAAAATTGGAAGTTAGAATTTTTTTTTGCTACTTGGAATTCATAGAAACCTTCAAATCCATGAATTATGAATTCTACTGTGGCATTTTTTGCACTACAGTGCTGGTTCATTGATTGGATGGATGGTCCAACTTCCTTCAGGCATGGAATCATGACTTCTTCTGGTCATCAATATATCCGGGTGGTGGTGGACAACCTGATGGTGAGGTGCTGGAGTTGATTGAGCGAGATTTTGGGTCATTTGAGGAGTTTGCAAAGGAATTCAAGGCTGCAGGTGTGAGTCAGTTTGGCTCTGGCTGGGTGTGGCTGATATGTAAGTGCACAACCATTTTTGTCATTGACTCAAATGCTTGTTGCCACTGTCCTCCTTAGCAGTTTTGATCCTGAGTGGATACAGTCAAGAAGAACCTGTTATGCTCTCCTGCAGATGGGTTTTAGACTAACATTGAAGTCTTCTGTGAGAGTGCAGTGAAGGATGCAAAGCTTTCAGTTTTGAAGACTTCGAATGCTCTCAACCCTCTCATCTGGGGATACATTGTAAGGAAGTTGTTTTTTGTTTGTTGCAACTTCAGCAGGATACCTACATTCTACAACTTCTGCTTTGTGACAAGTGAAGGTCAAAGTTACCTTG
>Ga0209208_10002792_pt1 | contig 25110 bp, 14 predicted proteins | sample S1TSphfallax_3_FD_187694 | JGI IMG/M metagenome (GOLD analysis project Ga0209208, IMG submission 187694) | Host-associated microbial communities from peat moss isolated from Minnesota, USA - S1T2_Fd - Sphagnum fallax MG (SPAdes) (version 2) | ecosystem: Host-associated > Plants > Peat moss >...
CACACCGCCCTTTTTACTCTCTCTCTCTCTCTCTCTCTCTATCTTCCGCTGTTTTGTGCACTGCAGTGTGGACGACACGGTAACTGACAGCGGTTTCGTTGATAAATGAACTTAATAATGATCTTATCTAGAGGCATTATTTTGGTCATGTGTTGCAAGTTCTGGTATAATAAATGAGTCTTCGCCTCGACCTCGTCATGTGGTTTTTTGCACTGTGTAAACAACTTGCACACATCATAGATACCAAACCCCGGATCTTGCACCTGAACAGCAACAATGGTCCCACTTCCGACTAAAATGTGTGGTGCCCCACTTAGAGCATCTCCACCCCCTGCAGTGGTAAATTAGATCCCTTTACATTAAAATAAATTGATGTTTGATCTACCCATTCTTCACAAACATCAAACAATTCATTTCAAACATGAAAGATCAGTTCTATTTTTACATTTGGACCAATAAATATTGCTATCAACACAACATGAAAATTTTATTTAGAGATGTTATTAGGTAGGGTTTTCTTAGGAAGGGACAAAAATAGTGGCAGCCAATTTTAGGATTAGAATTTTCATGCAACCAATGAGAAGTTGTGTGATGGAGTGAAGGGGCTTCCCTTTTTTTTTTTCCTTGTGGGTGGGTGGGTTGGTGGGGACTGCGAGGGGGTTTGTTTCCAAGTTGTGTTTGGTGTGGAGAGTGGACTGTTCACTTTCCACTTGGACAGAGGACTTTCCATGCAAGATTTTATTTTTTGGGGGGGGGGGCAGCTGGCGGGGTCAAAGCAATAAGTTTCCAAGTTTCTGACATGTTCCCCAAAATGTTCCCCTTAGCACCTCACTTTTATCCCGTATGCTTTGGCAAATGTTGTCCTTCTTTCACATATATATACCTGAGCCAAAGGGAAGGAGCCCTAAACTTCTGAATAGAACCTTCTATTTTGGGGACCTTCCATAGTTTCATATTTTTTGAGTGATGGGCCAATCAAATTGGCTTGTTGAAATCCTCCCCCCCCCCAAATTGAACTTGGGATGTGCCTAATATACTGAATAGGAGAGGTGAATAGGCATGTGTGATAAAATGATCACAACATTTTTGATCATCTTAACTGAACATGAATATGATTTAATAAAAAGATGTCTTTACCAATGTGGGGGTGGAGATGCTCTTACACTTACTAATGTGTTTTGCCAATTTTAATAGGAATAAGGGGACCTCTTGAGAGAGTAAGGGGCCTCTTCCTTTTTGAGGAGGCATTGCAAGTAGGGTAACATCAATGGAGTAGGGTGTTCTAAAATAAGTGCCCCTCAGCTTCACCCTACTCTGAAGGTGTTAATCAATGTAAAGCACTGATAGAAAACATTACATCTTCAATTTTTTCTTGTGATATCTGGAAAATACCCATTGAGTATCATGAGAAAATAAATGAGATAAATTAAATACGCACTAGGGCAAGTATTCCACTTTTCAAAATGCCTCACCATTTGTGGAGGAATGTTTTACTTGCCAAGGGGCCCTCAAGAGACACTATAATTCTTTTGCTGGTGCTTTATGCACAAAATATAAGATGTCCTCCAAATACATTGCGAATTTTTTCCAAGTGCTTTATGTCTTCATCCATAGTGACCTTACATTAAACCTAGCGCTTGTTACTCCCCAAAAGTTGATCACTTCTACACTCCTTCAAGTGATCCACATGGCCCCATATCACCCATAGGTCATTTTCCCCATCCCCTTTTGCAAAATCAAAACTTTTGCAAACTTGAAAAAAAATCAAAATCAACCTTAATAATATCAAAAATCAAGGGTTTAAAACACTTGCCTTAACAAAGGGAAAAGTGTGGAGGGCTAAAAGGAAACATTTTCAATACTCTCAACATGCATTTTCACTATGAATGTTAGATGTTAAACATTCAACATAGAATTCCAAATATTAATTCATGGATGAATTAAAAGACATTTTTGTCATAACAAGCTTTAAAACATTGTAAGATAATGGCTCAAACTTCACATGCCCAAATGAAATCTATTTATGAAGCAAGGTAGTTTGTTTTGTTTGTCACGTTGCTAAGATCTCTCAAATCATGGTGCTCCATGCTGCTCTCTTGGTATCTTTGGAAAGCTCTCAATGAGTACGGGTGCACCGCCTTGGTTTGAGACTGTTTGGACTTATTGATTGAACCATTTTCTCAATGAAAATAAAATAAAATTGAAATTGAAACTGCATTGGAATTTGGAGGCGTTCTTGGTGTTGTTGGAAAGCCCTTGGTGAATTGTATTCAATAGAGTTTGTTTCACAATTTTCAGAGCTAAGGTGTGGAAGATATTGATTTTTGAATGAATTTTGTTGTTGAAAATTCAAACAAATTGCAAAAAATGATTTTGGAAGGAAAAAACAATCGAGCTTTCAATGTGTTCACACTTGGGCCACAACCTACACAAGTGCATATTAATTGGTACATTATTATCTCAAAATGTAGGACATCATGTAGATTAAGGAGCCCTTAACATTTATAACATCTTGTAATTTAGGCAAATCATGCGTAAGTTGCATAATCTTTAAGACATTACAAGGCTTTTGATATGACATTAAAACAATGAACTTTTATGCCCACTTGCTCATGTTTTTTTCAAGGTTATAGTTATTTAAAACTTTAGAACACCAACTGTTCCAACTTAGAAAATGAGTTTTCAAAGCTTTTGAGAAATTTGGTGAAATTTGATTTTGATGTAAAAGCCATGAAATATATATATATGGTGCAATAATGCATCCTACAAAGTTATAATCATGATGAATCTCAATGTTGAATTGGGTTCAAATTGCATTAAATCCCTTTTTCAATTCTATTATGTAATTCAAAATTAAATATAGGATTTTTAAGTTAATGAAATGGTATGATCTTTTAGTATTTTGAAGTTTCCACTACTTGAACTCCAAAACTAAAAAAATGTGTAAAACTCAAGAGGTTTTCACTTTGTGCTCATATCCAGAAATTATATGAGATCCACCATTTGGGAAGCATGGGGATACATCATATTCTCTCTTGGGGTTTTCAATATGGAAACATTTTTTGGGTCTATTTTTTTAATGATTTTTGCACTCATTTTTGTCATGGTGGGAATGCTCAAAAATATATTATTAAATTGATATGGTGGTTTGATATATAAATATTTTTTTCAAAGGCTTTTTGGTCCTTATGGTCTTTTATTATTACATGTCAATGAAAGAGCCAAACATTTCCATAACATCAAGTTTGGGATAAAAAAATCTATGTGTTACATTCTATCACATTTTTAATATAGAATCCTTGATTTTAAAGTTGTTTTGATCTATTAAAGTTTTTTTTTGTGATGGATTGGTAATGGTTTAATGTATATTTTACATTTTAATCTCCATATATGGAATGCATGTGCACACAATATAAAATTATTTTTTGTTATTGCAAAGTAAAAAGAAAAATTGTAACCATGAAAATTCCAAGGATTTGAACAACACAATCCATTATTTGGTTATCTATAAAGTAGGTTGCAATGAGAATCAAAACCCCCCATTTGACCAACACTAAATCAAAACAACAAACTAGGTGATCCCATGTTACAAATGAAAATAACAAGCAGCTAATTTCAAATTTGCAACAAAATTGGTGTTCTAGGTAGTTTGGTCCATAGTTGGTTCATTGAGCTTTTTTTAATTTTCTTGTAAACTTTGCACATAAGCTTTGCATTCTATTTTGGCATTAGGCTTAGAATCAATGCTCCCATTTTGAGCTTGAAGTGAATGTTTATTAGTAGGGTTTTAAGATGTTGAGGACCTAAACACAAGGAAATCAGCCTTAGAGAGGCAAGACTTGACAAAAAGAGACGTGTAATGAGCTTGAACTCCTCTTCCTTTTAGACCTAAACTTGAAACTTCTCTCTGTTTTGCCATTTTGCACTTCTCTACCATTTGTGCTTTGCTATGCTTTTGAACTTTTTTTCAATTGGTGAGTCATAGTTACTTATTTATTTTAGGTGGTGATGCCATGTGAATACATTTATCCATTGTCATTTACCAAGCAAGAAAATAATAACATTGCATGGTCATGACTATGAGTTGATTTGAAAGGAAAGGGCATTTAATTTTGAAGACTTAGGATTAGGTTAGGCTTATTCCTTTGTCACCATCTTGTGATACACTATTTCTCCCCATCAATAGTGGGTGATATGCATACAATTTCGATAAAAGAGGTGATTCAACACCTTGCAAATTACATTGGTGAGCTAGGACACAGTGCTCTTGAGTGAGGACATTTTGCCCATGAAATAGACAAAAAAAAAGGGTGGCATTTTAAAATCAAATTAAAAAATGATTTAAAAAAAAACATAAACAAAAGAAAGTAAATTGAAAATATTTTAATGTATCAATATGAATCCATTGTGCCCTAAATTGAGTTTATGGTAAGTTGTATATAAAATTTGAAGAATTTTAGTATAGCAAAAAAAGATAAATAAGTTAAAATTGATTGATCAATATGGTGTTCAAACATATTTTTTCATTAGAAAAACTTATATTTATATATAAACTTAAAATATGAAGATCATTTGTATATTCAAAGGCATAATAATAAAAAATTAATATATATATTTTAATACATATTCAACACATATTTGAAATAATAATACAAATGCTCACATTATGAAAAAAAATGTTCACAATTACTTGCATTTATAAAAACTTACTACAACATTGTGAAATTTGAAAATGAATCCAAATTAATGAAAAAATATTTTATCTTTGATCATTAAACAAAAAAATTCCATGTACAACCATTTCATGATGAGATTTATTGTTAATTAAATGTATTTTCTTGCTATGTTTTTGAGGACTACCAAAGTAGTCCAATTGTCTATTTTATTTAACTTGCACCCTCATGTTGGTACTGACAAATTCATGGTGCATTAATAGAAGGATTGCAAGGTTTTATCTCTTGGGCACCTTGATGTGTAAGTGCAGGTTCTTAGCTACATATAAATAATCTTTTGAGTTTTGAAGTTTTTTTATTACTTGCTTCAAATGCCTATGGTGATTGTTTTTTAATCTTTGTGCAATTCTTTTGTAATTAATTGTAGTTTGTATACTGCAAAATATAAGAATTGATGTTCTATCATTTTTAATCAACTCATTTATGCATTCACCCTAAAGGTTGTGCATATTCAAGTTTCAAGTTCTAGCTAGCTTTTTTTTACTACTTACTTACTTATGGGTTGTTAATAGGTAGTAATAAAAACAACCCTTACATATCCATAAAATGTAAACCATCATCTACTCACCTAATAGTTATTGATTTTCTTACCTATCTACCTATATATGAGATTTATTTCTCAAAAAATTGGTTACCAACGAGAAACCAAATATTAACTTGGTCAAGGTTCATCCACAACTGAGTAATGACGTGCATCCAATGCATGGTGCGTTAGTGGGTGCTGGTTCACTGTGCCCGCAGATCCTCACCTTTCGACATTGTAGTGCATAAGGATTGTTTTCATCTTGCCCAGCCGCAAATTGAGCAGAGACCCCTATTTCTGACTACCTAACCATTTGATCCAGGTAAGTTTTTTGAGGGGGCATGATTCCAATCTATTTAGGTTTCTAAACATTCCTAACGTTTCATCTTTGCAACAGTACAAAAGTTTGGCTGAACTTCTAGTACAACAAGGCACCACAAACACGCTGGCCCTGGCAATAGATAAGATGTTGTACACCTACCTACTCTGTCCACACTCTGAACACCAAAACAACCCGTTCCAATCTAAACAGTCTAAACACTTTCACCAAAGAAACCAGTTCACCTAATATGAAACTGGTTCTAATAAGGTAAAACTTCCAAAAGTTGGATCCAATGTGATAGTCTGCATCCCTCTGGGGGCAGGGCCCAACAAAGATGGCAAAGTGGATTGCAGGTTCGAGCAGCTTTAACGATATCATCATTTATCACATCTAATTTTAATTTTAAATGTTTGGTGGGGATAATATTTTGGTCATTTATGTTCGGCAGTGAAAATAATAATATTAATAATAATATCTTATAATTCAGCATTACACAAAATACTGAACTAGTGTGCTTGAGAGGTTCTTTCAGATTTTTCGCATGATATGATAGGCACAATATTTATCAAATGTTTTAAGGACAACTCTAAAAGGTAATTAATTAGTGCTTAACCAGTCTAGGTACTAGGGGTATTAGGCACCTAGGACCCTAATACCTAGGCTGCTGTTTACGAAATCTGCATCACTGAAGCAGATTAACTACTTTGCGTCACTAGGGTTATGATACCATGACGACACATGACCTCATAAAGTTCTTTAGTTGTCAGTCACACTTTCATCATGCCAGTGCATTTCTGGCAAAAGAAGCAAGCAAGCGGATAGTCCTTGCAACCTAAGTATGTAAATAAATAGATATATAGTCCTGGCCGAACTCCCAGGGCCTTCAGGACTCAATATATGCAAAATGATGGTGCTGACTCACTCCACATAACCTCCTCAATCTCCACCTAACAGATGAGGCTTTCCATAATGTGATTTGTTGTTGGCCTTTGCCTACCAAGGCAAGGATATTGTGCTTAGATTGGTTATCGAGTATAGTAGCTTAAGGGATTTTGGCCCCTAGGTAATAATAATAAGTCTATTTTTGTATGAGGATTTTTTGAAAGATGATATTTTTGGCTTGTGTTGAAACTTGAGATTAGTTATAGAGTTATAATATCCTGAAAGATTATATTTTTGCATGGAGAAATATTGAGTTTTCATAACTCTTCTTCTTTTGCCTTAACATACTTTTTAATGTAAATGGCAAGGCCACAGTATGACACACCCCTTGTTAGTTATAGAAATATCCAGATTTGTATCCTTTTATTTGTTGTTATCTCTTTGAATTTGCCAAACCTTTAAGTGTAGGGCAAGATAAACCGGATGCGAAAAAGAATGAGGCCAATAATTCTTGTAAATTAGATGCCATGCAAAGGGTTCTTTAGTGTAAAATATCCTCCACGTACACTATGAAATGATGATTAGATTCTCTTTTGGAAGGTTATGCTCAATGTTTTATTATCAACAATTTTTTGACAAAAAATTGGGAAAAATGATAGTAAAAATCCTAGTTATGGTTGTAACTTCCTTATACTTTACACTTGAGGGAAAATAGCCCTAAGTGTATGGGGAGCTGGCAAACATAATGCCTTACCCTATGTATGTGGGTAACATGCTAGGGTGATGATATAAGCATCAAGCCATAATAATATTTGATTATGAATTGTTGAGGCCAATATTTGGACTAGGTGTATAGGGAGTTGGCAATCATAATGCCTTACCCTACGTATGTGGGTAACATGATATAGGTGATGATATAAGGATCAAGCCAGTATAATATTTGATTATGAATTGTTGAGGTCAATATTTGGACTAGGTGACCTTAATCCTAAACCCTAATAGGGTATAGTTTTGGACTTTGAACTTCCATACCCACCTTGTCCAGATATTGAACTAGCTGATAAGAAGATGGAATAAAGTACCTGAAAATCTAATTATCAGGTAATGCTAATTACCCTTATGTCTTTTGTTGATAAAGGCTGCAAAAGTTGGAGGTGAGGCTATATAGTGAGAGAGTTGGAGATTTTAGGTTTTGAAATGATAATGATTATATACTTGGTAGTAAAATTTGATTCTCAAGATGTTAACTGTTAGAAAAATATAGAATGTGTTTCAAATTATGCTGCCATGACTCACGAAGTGTGTGATTGATCCCAAACATTACTAGTGATTATTTCTTTAGTTTGGGATGATTATTTGTTGTACTTGAAAGTGAAAATGGAAAGCATTTTGAAATACAATGAGTTTTTCAGATATTGGTGATATTCATGTTCAGTACTTGCTAGCTAGTGTTAATCATTTCTCTACTTGTTACATTTGTTATATTATCCAAAAATTCAAATTTATCTATACACATCATAATGGTAGTATGTAAAGTTGACAATTTGTCTGCTGCGTAAAGCTCTGGTATTGCATTTGTTGGAGATTTACATAGCATTATCATATTTGTATGTGATAAACCACATACTTGCCTAACATTATTAATAACATGTTGAAACTAATAACCAATAGAAATAGTCCGCTGTCAAGGTGTCTTACCAGCATAATGCACAATAGAGAGCATAGCATTGCCCACTATAAGCATTGAGCTAAAATTACAGACCCCCCAATCCTACTGACGCACTTCAGTGGAGTCCTAATTCTCAATTTCAACAGTTCCAATAGTGAATGCCCAGGGTTTAGGGTTTAGAAAAAGACAGACTGACAATAACATTAATGGGGAGGTAAATCTGCCATGAGGACACTAGAGGAGGAAGTGCATGGGAAAAGATAGGACATAAGTCCTTGCTTAGTTGCCCATACCAAGTGGCTAATGGCTAATGTCATGGTTCAGCTACCAGAGGCCAATGATGACAGTTAAGAGTTTGAAGAGATGGCGCATCAAAAGTTCCCAACATTGCCTTTCCAGAGCGAACATTCATGAACTTCAAATCTCTGGAGAGTTCCACTCAGCCTGTGAGGGGCACCAAGAATTTGCACAAAGCCCTGCTAAAACGCGGATATATTCAAGCTGTTTTATCACAACACTAGATCAAACACAACACCATCCCACCAAGAGCCTCATATCTTAATCTGCTAGATAGCCTGATTAAAAGAGAGTGGGGTGCAAGTGAAGAATCAGCAAGTCAATCAAAAGTTGCTCATTATCACTACATTCCTCTGCATCTATGAGTAATCATGACATACATGAGTCGAATGTTCCTGTGGGCAATAGCCTTATTGACATGTTTGACAATTGTGGGAGCATGGAGGACACACAGAGCGTACTGAACAAGAAGTGCACATTCAATATCATCAATTGGAATTCCAGCTTGTAGCCATGCAGGCCTAGAAGATGAAGGCCACTTTGAGTTAATGTGTTCATTTTACACTATTTCATGCTGGCCCTTTACATGAGGAACAGCATTTCATTCACCACAGATGCCCCATGGTCCAGATTCTTGTGTCTGGATGTCCTTGCTTGGTGCTGGCACAGTATGTATATAGTGATGTGGAGATGAGAGAAGCACATTGCAAAAAAAGAGTGTTGGAATTGGACCCTGCAATTCGACTGTGGGCTGCATGGGCTCTGTGTTATGATCTGGATTTTAGGGCAATATTTTGCAACAGAAAGGGAAAATGGGTGTAGTGCAACAGTTCAGGTGCAGCTGAATTAAGGTAAATAGTGCTAGGTGAACTGCTTTATAATGACCAGATGCCATGTCTTGGAGAGAGGATGATGAATGGTATTGCAACCCCACTGATAAAAACACCATTGGCACTCGCATTGGATGCTAATACTGTGCAGCCTTATGCGACCTTTAAGAGTTTTGCAAATAGATCTAGCTTGAAATCTTGCTGAATTTATGAGCACTTAGGTGCCTACAGGAACGTATTTTGGGAGAACCCAGATCTGTTAATTGCTGTTCCTCTCTCAAACCTAAGTGCCTGCCTCAAAGGCTAGCTTCAAGTCAACACTCTGATCCTTACACCTCTCAAAACTCTAGTATCAATGGCCCAATCTTCAGCTAGACCCCTTAGCTACAGGTGAGTTTGACACTATTCAACTTCTAGAGATGAGTTTGATACATTAGGCAAGCTCCCCAAAACTCCCCAAAACTCCCATGCTTTTGGTTGAAAGTAACAAAACAATCTATTACAGAAATGTAGTCATAAGATACTGTCATACTACAGTTGCCATGAGAAATGTTGTTGGCCATAATGTACACATGGCTATAATAAACATTACATTTCAACTGAGGTTGTGCTGCATAACACTAGCACTTCTAATCAGAGCTCAGACAAGTGCAGGCCATGACCTCCCATGTTGCAAACCTTGAAATTGTGAGTGTCAAGGGGAATGTTCACACTAAGAAGTACTACAAATACCTCCATGACATACTCCCATCCTCCCAGAATATTATCTCCCACACTGAGCTTCACATTTGACACAAAAAAATAGAAGGGATGATCAAGAGGATGCTTTGCCTCAAGATGTTCTGTTCACTTTTTCTCTTCATGACTAGGGATTTCCAATACATCTTTGGCAGATTGCATACCATATTAAGATGGTGCAACATGGGGTGTGAATTGAGATGGTGCACTGCAACATCTTCAGCATTACAGTCAACTTTGAAAGACAAAGTGAGCTCATAAATGTCTGCAGTGGTTGCTGAAAGTTCTCCCCCCAAAGAGGTTAGGGCCCTCTGAAACCAACCACAACCTGCAGAAAGTGGATTGTATTATCCAGTATTTTGGAGACCATCCTTGGTCCCCAATCTCAACCAAGCTATGGCAGCAAAAACAAGAGAAACCTTGCTCACTTCTGAATTTGTTCTACCACAGACAGGCATGACAAAACAGATTTAGAGAATGCACCAGATGTTGGTTGGTAGAGGATCAGTAATAATTTAGGTTCCAGACTGACTCCATCAGCATAAGAGTTGTGCTCACACTAGCCTAAACCATGAAGAACTTATCCTGTAGACAAATGCCAACAATTGACAGCTAGAAAGATAAAGAAGAAAAGCTTTGAACTCACCAAAGAGAATGCCCAACTGGCACACAGCAGGGAAGAGTTCTCACATTGCAATGACCACCGAAGAAGACGAGAAATGACCAAATTGTGCAACCTTCAAGTCACAGGAACCACAAAGGCTTCACCCCACAATCTGGACTCCACAAAGAATCAAAACAAGAAAAACAGCTCCACTCAAAGGTCTCAACTGACATCTTGCACACAAATGAACTCCAGATCCAAGTCAAAGTGAGAAAGAGAAACCTACAAGCAAAAGAATGGGATCCCCATTATGAATATGGCACTTTCTCTGGCTACTAATGGAGCATAAACAACACATCACCATTTAGGTTGAAATCCTATATTTTTGAACCTACAAATGAATCCAACCACTTGCCATGCAGAAGAAAATGACAACCATGTCCATCTATGGATCATTGATTGTGGACAAAGAGCACAGGACAATCTCCTACAAAAATGAACAACCGGTTCCACTACACTTGGGGTTTTCAATCCCTAGGGCCACTGACATTTGTACGTTCAAGTTGGATTGATCATCCCCAAGTTCACATATAACAAACTTGGATTCCAGATCCTCTTCTTGCAAACTTCAAGTTGCAGTGCAAGACTGCAATCAAGAGCATGCAGAATAAAAAGGAACATTAGAACGATCCAACTCAAGTTCAAAATTCAACCATTTCCAACAATCCAACTTTATTCTCGTTTCATTTACAATTGAAGCAAACCAGTTGTTTCTTTGCAAATAACCTGCATGTCTGCACATCTAGCAAGAAAACTCCACACATCACATTCAAGCTGTAACATTGATGTGAAATGAATCCTTGCTTCCCCCTATGAAGAACAGGTGTCATTTTATGTACAACTCATCTGTACATCCCTTGATACAGTTGAAACTGAAAAAAGGAAACTGCTCCCAGGGTGATTGATAAAGCAAATTAGTAGATCACCTACAACAATTGACTAAGGAACCTATCAATTAACTCCCTTTTCAGAACTGTCTGTTCTAAGTCCAGCTACTTGCCTTGCAGCAACCTAGTAATATTAGATGCAACCACAGAGGGGCTTCAGACCTTCTAAGAATACAGGAGACAAAGGGATGCCATTCATCAACACACCTTCCTGTGTGTTGCTCCAAGGTATCTAATGACTTACATGATTCTAATTGTACCAACCTTTGGAACAACACTGGACTCCACAATCTTCTGAAGGTCACCGCATCAGCCAATTCCTCAGAGGCAAAAGGTCACTTCATCTTGGAGCTGCAACTCCAGAGGCAAAACGAAGGAACCACACAGTTCAAATAGAAGGGATGGCTGCAGCTGTGGCATAAAATGAAATAATCTCACTGGAGAACCTAGTTTTCACCAGTAACTGTACTACTAGTATACCTATGAGATATGTGGTCTTAAATGTCATAGTAGTTTCTTCTACGCTTCCCAAGAGGAGGTGAAGGAGGAGGAGATTTGTCAAGATGAAGATCAGGGACAGTAAATGCATCACCAAAATCTGGTACGAGAGCTACTTCCTGCTTCATGTTCTTGATGGGGCCAATCATCCTGGTGGATCTTGATAACCCAGAAGCAGTTGGAGGTGATGGTAACTTAGGAACCTCATGAAATGAGTCTTCATCAAATATGCTGAGATCAGATGCCCAATCGAAGTCTCCAAAAGTTGCAACATCAGCCTGCAAAAATCAAAACACGCATTTCATCATCATAAAAGTTCTCTTGGACAAATCTGTCAAACAGTTTCCACATAAAGATATTCACAAATTACACAGCCTTTGTGTTCAGACATACAGTAAACCATTCGAAAGGCAAGGTTGTGTCACCAAAAATCCAACAACAAGAGCTCCTGTTGCCAGTTTACAGTATAAAAGAAACAGAAAAATCATGGCATGAGTAATTTACAACAGCACCACAAGTTACAACACAGTACCTTGGATGATCCCATGTTGGCTGCATTCCAGTCCTCAGCCAAATCTGCTAAGTTCAGTAACTCATCCACTCTCCAGTTAGATGCTGGCTCTGTCAGAGAATCTGTAATGCTATTCTTTCTTAGAATCCCAGGGCTGCCCTGAGGCCCTGCACTGAGAGAAGTTCCCATGATTTCTCCTACTTTCGACACATAGCCTCCTTGCGTTTTCGATTGAGTAACAGGCTGGTAGGATGGTGTGGAAAGAGGTGGTTGAACGTTGCTAGGCGACCTGACACTCATTACTGGATTCATCCTACTAGGGGTAGAAATCATTTTGGAGGAAGGCACGCTACTCTGAGGCCTTTCTTCAGGAGCTGCTTCAGCTACCTCCTGCACAGTCAAGGCCTTCAACGCGACTCTTATTCCTGGTATCAAAAACCGCTTATGGCTGGAAGAGAAAGAGTTGGCCGAGTGGATCGACAAATCGCAGTCACGGCAAAGGAGTGCTCTATCCTCCACACAGAAAAAGAAGCCAGACTTCTCCTACACACAAAAAAAGAGCATCCCCTCAGTCACGGTCTATCTCCACTGGAAAACAGAAAAAAACACATAAAACTCTCGCTATGAACGCTTTCAAAGGTTATCTGATTCAAGGTTCTCAACAAAAGTGAACAAGGCCTGGACTGCGAATTCATGCTGCCCCTCTCTCCGCGCATGCTGTGTTCGCTGTTGCTAAAGACACTTCAGAAGAAGAAGCTACGCGGCTCCTCGTCTTCGATCCGACCACACGAAAGCATGAAACAAGCAGAGGATTTCGCAGAAAACCGTGTAGGAAGCAAACCTGGCAAATATCACAGCGGGGAGCATCAGTAGGCGCCATGAGTGGAACCCGCTGGTGCTTGTTGGCAAGCTTGTTGGCGGCATGCACTTTGGTGTCACAATCGGTGCACAACGCAGCTTCGTCGGCACAACAAATGACCGTGGCCTTCGTACTCTCACACACATCGCACTGGATCTTCATCGAGCGCGCAACACAGCCCTTCTTCACCTTTTAGCCTTTCTCTTAGAATCCGAAACTTTTCTCCCTGCACTGGAATCCGCAACCGGAAAACTGCTCAATTACTCTTCCAAGGAAAAAATTTCCCTCTGAAAATCGTTCTCAACAACACGATCAAGCACCAATCGAGATACAACGAAAACAAAAACTCGAAAGTTGGCTCGCTCACCAAAGCTTTGGTCTGCAAAACCACCCAGGAGTAGCGACTTGCTTTGCTTCGATTCCCCGAAAAATGCCCTTTCCAGCGCCCACAAAACGACAGCAGAAAGAGGCACGCACGAAACCTTCGAATGGTCGTCGTGTTCTTAAGGCAAAGCAGAAGCTTTCAGAAAACCCAAATCTGCTGCGGCCACACAGGAAGGGAACTGGAGCAGAGAAAAAGTCTTCACAATCGATCGATCGCCTTGGACCACAGAACTCCAAAATTTCGACACAAAAGTTTGTAGAGAGAAAGAATAACCTTAAATTAATTTTTTCCAGAAATCAGTCAATTTGAAAGCTTTGATAAGCAGATTATTAGTTGCCTTCGCAAGGCGGCACAAATGCAAACCACCAGAGACACGCTGAACAATTGATTCAAAGTCGCGAGGCTACTACCCAATCTTGGCAGTAAGAAAGGATTTGGGTTGAAAGGCAAGAAGAGAGGCAGGAACGCAAAAATAGTAGCTATAACATCAGCTCCATTGGTGCTCAGTATTTGTCCCTGCAAAAATATTTCTCACATCCAAGTTTAGCTATTTAGTTTCTTACATCCAAGAGCTAACACCTAACGCGACTTGTGCAGCGGTATTAGGTTATTTCATAATGTCGTCATAAGATCACCTATATCCTTCCGAAATCAGAGCGGAACGTAATCAGGAAACTGATAGCTAATTACACACGCCCATTACGCAAACCAGAATGGGCACGTCCGTTTCCATTGTTGTTTGCTTCCAAAGTTGGGTGCAGTTCGTATAGGGGAAGGGCCTGAGTACAGGCCCTTCCATGATTTGAGATCTGTGCCTGAGGCCGGTAGGCCGAGGAAACAGGTAGAAAATCTCGGAAGGGCATGTACTTAAGTCCTTTTCCTAAGTAAAGCGGAGATGGGATTTTTTCACTTTTTAGAAATAGTGACAGGCTGGAGATCCCGGTAGAGCTTGGTTGGTACCTTCCACTTGGTACCTTCCACTGCAGAAGATCCCACTTGCTGAACACACGTTTCTTCTGGCAGGTAATGGAGCTGAAAATACAAAGGAAAAATCCAGGCAATGCTTCACGGCATATGACAAAGACCCTTTACCAATCCCAGTATTCGAAACCAACCACCGCCCTTGCCGAAACCGGATGTCATAACCAGTTGTTGAGGGGGGCCTCACATTCCGATTGGTTGGCTGGACCCTAGTTATAAACTCATAACCTGTGTGTGCCCGGTGACCATAGCTCATGGCTAGATGTTTGCCCATAGTAGCCAGTTGTAGTATTCTTGGGTAATCGGGTGAGAAAATACTAATTGTGGGACTGTCAAGGGGGGAGAGGGGGTAATGGAGAAGATAGTTTCAAGGCAAAATATTTTGGAAGAATATGGCAATAATTGTTAGATTGAAAACTTATAAGTGGGCCCTAACAATGGATTTAGTGTTTAGGAACTATAATTCCAATAAGATTTCCTCAATTCAAAGAAGGTATTTGGTGACATTTTGGAAGGGGAGATGAACTAATTGATTTGTTGGGGGTGAACAATGGACGGAGGATAACAAAGCGTACAAAAGCCCATTATTTTTTCCTGTGGGCTCCTGTAAGCAAGAAGGGGATGAATTTGTATGTGTGTAAAGAATGTAATATTTCTTTCATGAAGTGGCTCAGAAAATCTTTTGCTTTGAAAGTATTTTTTGGTGTGGAAAAGCTGTTGAAAGTTTTAGCCAATTCGCCGAGCAAGTTCTGGTATCAATTGCAGCAACTTCTTCAGACGAATTTAACCAAGCTCAGGTTAGATAATAGAACACGATCTCAGTGGATGATGTGTCAAAAGTGTAAGTGTGTGTGAGAAAAGTGTTCGACAGAGGGCCAGGAGGCTAGTGTTCTTACAGACAGCTGGGGCCATGTGTGCCCCCAACAAGGGCGGCAACAGGAAGCTGCCACTGAAACTTCAACCCAAATTTCAACACAGATTTCTGGCAAACTGACCATTGGTCAAGAGGAATCTCCAAACACACCAAGTGTTAAGTGACTGGTACGTCAATGTTAGGAGAGGCAAGTTTGATTTGATTTGATTTGATTCGAATTTTGGGTGTTGCATTCATACTAAGAATGTTAGCTAATATCAAATCCTAAGTGAAATCCTACATGGCACATAATGTTACATAAGTGCTAGACTAACATAAAATCTGGCCCCCCAAAAAAGAAGAAAAGCATTGATTTTGAAATTAAAATGCAATATCAGGTGGGCAACCCATAAAATGAGGTCAATGTTAAGTTAACGCAAATGTTTTCTTATGTTCTCCTCCCTATTCTTTGTACACATTCACTAACATTCATCATATGGTGTGAATCTATCATGAAAAGGGTAAGTTATTATTATTATTAAAATCTAAAATTTAGCTTAACATTAACTTTGGTGTGAATGAAAAGCAACAAAAATTAACTAACATTTAAGTTGGTGCTACCTAACATAAATAACCTTTTTGTTTTATGACGTTATTTAGATATTAAACTACTTAGCATGATAGGTCTCAATATTATATGTGATTGTAACTTGAGACAAGAGAAACTAATGACTATTTATAGTTTCTTATATTGCAAGTGGTTGATTGTGATTCAAATGATAGGTCAAGTTGAAATGACAACCACTTTGAGAAAATATTTGAACAAAAGATTGGTGAATGTCTCTTATGGCCTTGAAGAGGTTTTTTAAAAAGTTGTATCTTTTAGAGCCTTGAAGATGGTCCCACTTGAGCCAACAACACAAAGGTCCACTTGTAGAGATTAAAATAACATTTTTTCACAAATACAGATTGAAATTCAAGAGAAACTATAAATTCAATTGTTGTAATCTTCATTTTAAAACAATAACTTGAAAATCAATATTGAGAAGAAAACTATTACATGTATTTGCACATGATTATTTTGACCATCATGTGTCAAATTTAAAAGCATGCAAATATGTCAAGATGTAATAATAACTTGGTAGGATGTTGATATTCAATGTGTAGGGGACATGATTTCACCAATAAAAATTATGTCACATTTTTTAAAACCTTAAAATTTAGGAATAGACCCAAGTCTAAAGGGTGGGCCCTACTTTTGAGATTTACTAATAAGGGTTCTTCAAATTTTCATATTCATTAGTGGGGTGCTTCTTACATTCATAATTTTTTTTATTATAATGAATTTCTTTGATTGGCCCATCACAAGAAATTTTTGAAACTTTGGAGACTCAAAATTAAAATTTTCACCCTCATTTTAGAATTGGAAAAGAGCATAATTGTTTTTCAACCTTCCTCTCCCCCCCACCCCAAACACACATTCCTATATTGACTCATTGGTTCCCATTCTTTAAAAGACAAACCAACAAACGAAAAATAAACCCCCTCCTTGCCACGCCCATGTGATGTTCTTTTGCTTGTCCTTCATGTTGCCACATTGTTGAGCTCCTCACACCACCTAACTCTGAACTATTAGTGCATCCCATGATACATAGGGTTAGCACAGAGTCTCCTAGACTTGATTTGTTAACTAAATATAAACTTGCTAAGACAAAGCTAGGTTCCATCATTCCTTTGGGTAGGATATGATGTTGTCAACAATTTTGTTTATTGATGAAATTGTATTATTCTTTTGGAAATTTTAGCCTTTCCACCTTCTAATACTTTTCCAAAACCTATTATGAATAAACTAAACAATAAAATTATGAAAAACTTGAGATATTGATTTGGGCAATTTGAAGTCAATATGTACACTTCATTGATTTCAGTAATTGTTCAAGAATTGTACTTAAATGATGTTTGACCTATTTGAAGTTCATTGAATGGTATTTCAAAAGCTTATATGTTAATGCCTTTTAGGAATTTCTAATCCATATTACCAAACCCACAACTAATAATTAGCACATGTTTGCCAAAATAATTAGTTTTTTGAAAAAAGTCTCACAACCTGAATTTAAATATAATCAATTTAGTTTGAAAATTATATATGTTTCAAAATATAGAGGAAGTACAAATTGGGGGTTTTTAATGCCTTCGCTTGTTGAAAGGTTGGAAGTAATGATTATAATCATATCATAGGAATAACTTTGTAATTCAACTTAATAGTGTGATTGGTTTCAAGTTTCAAACATTTTCCTTTTAGATATGAGTAGACCAATCCTCCTTTAAGTATATAAAATACCAAGCCTCATGGTTATTGATGTTGATCTTTTGTCTTTCCTCCCTTCTTACTAATGTTTTTTCTAAGGATTCTCGACGTTGGACTTATTGGCTACTATGGTATGTGCTTGAGCTAGAAGCTCAAGTGGCTACACTAATATGTTAGGTTGTTTTTTACTAGTTATATTGGAAAAATTAAAGATAAGATATGGCTATTTTTCTCTTGGATAGGTGGTATATTTAGCTATTTCAAGTTGTAACTAGTGTGTGAATAGTGGTTATTTCAATTTTGACAAAATATGAATTTAGGCAACAATAGAAAAAAATGTGGAGTCATTTGGCAAATGTTGGAAGATTGGAGTGGCAAATATTGGAGAAAAAATCATGGGTAATGACTTAAGCTATTTGAATTACAACTTCAAAGTTAAAGATGAAACACAATCAATTTATAAAATAAAAAAATTGAAATCACATGAATAGATGATAATGTTAAAAGAATAAAAATAAATCGTGTGAAAGAGTTGAACCCTTGTCCAATAGGACATTACACCCAATTGTAACACATGATCCTAACCTGTAAGCCACATGTTAATTTGATCATTAAATGAAAATAAAATGGGACCAATATGAAAAAGAGATTTACCCAAAACACAATTGGTTGACATCATGAAAAACTAAGGTTGTTTTTTAGAAAAGATCAAGTTAGAAGACCCTTTTTTTTTTTTATTAGTCCAAGTTGTTATTGCATGATCATAAGGAAAAATATCAATCATATCAAAAAAAATCTAAATGTTCACAAAGTCAATTCCATAATTTGGTTTTCATGAACATTAGAATTGAGAAAGTTTTTTCATCTCCCACAAATCCCAGAATCTAGACCATAGCCAATTTTGCCACTTTCATGAACTTAGAAAGTTGAACACATAAAAATGCATTGGAAGAGAGTTTCTTCCAAAGTTTAGACATTAGATTGACATCCATGGGCTAGTCCATAGACCATTAAGCATTGGACATCATTGTGATCTGAAAAAAAAAGATTGTAGGTTGAAAATGTTCACACCAAGAACAACTAGGATCCAAGCTTCTTGGGTTGACTATAAAAACCTTTCAAAATAGCCATATGAATAGAAAAGGTTTGTTCACATGAAGGTTTTAGCTAATATTGTGGGTAAACCAACCCTAAAGCATCCATCACATCTTAGTAAGCTAAAAAATGTTTTTCCAACTTGTCACTGACCTTGGTTGTAATTTCAAGACAATGATTTTGCACATTGTTGATGGTATGTTGGAAAATTGCACGAATATAAACACATATACAAATGTTTCAAAATAAGAAGAATGCATCATGATAGAAATGCTGGCAATTTAGAAACTCAAGTTTTCCAAACTAGTATTTAAATAAAGTGCCCATTCATGCACCACCACATTTAATGTCCCATCAAGTAAGTTTTGGTACCCATTGAACACATCAGTCACGGGCACCCATGTAGGCATTTTGAGGGTTAGTGTACTACTAGCAGTAGAAATTTGTTTGACACAACTTCACAACAATAACAAAATCATATACAAATCACTGCCAAGACAAGGAGAATATTATCAATTTGTTTAGCCCCTCAAACAAGGGCATGATACAAGAGAGCCCAAACAATACTTTTAAGTCATAAAATAATTCCAAATTGTGCGTAACTTGACTAACAATGCCAACATCCTAATGCATTTTCAAAACCAAGGTCCAATATTTATGTAGAACTTTCTTAATTCGGAGTAACATCAAATCCAATGGGTTTTGATGTTCTTCAAAATCTGTTGACCTCTTTTTTTCACGTTGGCGACCAATTCAATGAACTCCTAAGTTCTTTTAGGAATGTGTGAAAACGATGCATATAAGCTTTGCAACACATCTTCATTTTTTCCCACAATGCCTAACTTGGAAATAGTCTGAACCACCAAATTAGTGTGGTGGTTCATGCAATGCATATTAATCATGAATGGTGCATTTTAATTTTTTAGCTAGACTGTCACACTTGTTTTGACACCTTGAAAAACACTCACTTTGTTAATTCCAAAATGACTAATTTAGATGTAATGTTATCCTAATTCAAGTCGCTAAAAAAAACCATGGCATCCACCAGAATGTGCTTTAGATTATCAAAAGTGGCCCCATCAACCACTCGTTGTAAGGATAACAACAATGGAATTCGTTGTCAATTTTCAACAACATAAGCATGAATGGAAACCTAGGATTGTTTATCAGAAGTTTTCATTTCATCATAGGAAAGGGAAATGAACCTAGTAGCTTCAACTCGTGGTTTGGTTTTGGTTGGCAACCAAGTCATGCATGCAAGATGCCATTTCCCAACAACTTCTATGTGACCAATGGGTTTTGGGAAAGTTCTTGGTCCATCAAGGAAATATAATAGCTTGTTCATGCTTCAAAATTAGTCATGGGCATTCATTTAACCAACATGTGGAAATAGGTAGAAAACTACACCAATTTTTTCCCTTTCTCCAACAACATCATGATAGATTTGCTTGACAACTAAATCCTTCTTAGCTATTACATATAACCAAGTTTCATTTTTAGCATGGATAGAGTATTTGTTCATGTAATATTCACCAACACCACAAATTTTAGGGACTGCCATTAAGGCTTTCCTTCTTCTAGCATGTTTTTGGAGGCTTTTAAGGGAAAAAATCTTATCCTTACCATTTATTTTGGAACAAACCTTGCATCTCACTAAGTGCACCTTCCCTTGTTCATCCACCACAAATTCAACCCAAGGTAGTTTAGCACTCCAAACATCTCAAAGCACCTTATTCTGATCATACTCTTTCTTTTTCCTTTTAGTCTCCTCGATACAAATCCAAAAATCTACATAAAAAGAGGTTCAACAATAGGGGCAAGAATTGGGGTTTGGTTGGTCTTAAAAGATGCTACATTATTGGATTTTGCATGAGAAAAGAACTTGGAACTTAAAGTTTTTTGGAGGTTGCAAAGGGGCCATGTTAAATGGAAAAAAAATCTTAAACCTTAAACCAAAATCATAGACATATTAAAATCTTAACAAAGCCACAAATTGGTCACAACTCACAATGGCAATGGGATTAAAGATGACTTTGGACTCTAGACTTTGGATAGATTGGTCACAAGTTACAACTCACAAGTGACAACGGTAGTGCGATTGAAGATGGCTCTGAACTTTGGACAGATGACTTGTCACAATTCATAACTTGTAGTGGCAATGCGATTTAAGGTGAATTTGGACTCTAGAATGTGTACATAATGCAACAAAGATGGATTAAATGTAAATTGGCAAAAATCACAAGAGATTAAACAATGGAAAAACATTCACCTCTACACTATATAATAACATCTTATACCCTAGTTTGACTCCTCAAGCTCAGGATTTGCAAGCACAGTACAACTTACAAGGTGTGCAATGCACATTGAATAACATTATTGTTGCCAACAACAATAACAATATCTTACAACAACCTTGCAACTTGCAACTTGCAAGTTGTAAATAATTAAATCAAAAGATAGGGTTTAGGATTCTAAACCTTGTATTTTCATTGAAAGTGTTCCAAGCAACAAGCTTGAACATTGAAGTTTGTAGAATCACAAATGATTTTCCTCACTGTAGTGCTTGTTGCCAAATCCAAAAACATGGTCGACCATCTCATTGGGTCTATCACATTACTAAGTTCAATGATTCCTGAATCTTGAATCCCATGCTCTAGCTCACTACTCTAGTTTTTTAAGTAGTAAGCATGAATGTTGAAGACATTCGTTCAACTAATTTTTTTAAAAATCTAATAGACAATTCTCATTGGGAACTTGGAAATAATGGCAATGGTGATCTTAGTTGCATAGGTAGTGATGGAGACAACAACTTTTTCACATTTAACAATAAGCAACAAGTGTTTTTAACCTAGGTTGGTGTTTTTGTAACAAGTGACAATAATAGGGTAGGTAGCGACGACTCTAGATAGCATGATGGAGCCATATGGTGGCGAGAAAAATTCAAGCTCACCATACTTGGGGATATTTATTACATTACTACAAAATGCGTCCTAGTTCACTTTGGGTTTCACTAGATTTTGAGTGAATTTGGACATTTTTATTTAGTGAAATTGTTTAATTCCCTAGTGAACAGGGACCAATTATTACAGATAATGACTTGTTTCACTAGTACCTACTGAAACAAGGTTACTTTCAAATGAAATACAAATTTACCAAACCATTCACTTGTTAGTTAATTAACTAACCAACATGTAAATCAATTAAAATTTAATTACTTAATATTTAATATTGTTGATAATTTCATGATTTTTAAAACCTATTATTTATTGACACGTGTCACTACTTAGGTTAGGTTTAAAACCTAGCTTAGGTAGGTAGGTAGGTAGGCCACATAATTAACTTAGGCACATATTCTAGAAATTTGATAATAGAATATTCGATCAACATACTATTGTTGACCACACATAACACCACCCATGAAGTTTGATCTTTTGACCTTTGGAATGGAGGCAAACACCCTTGCCATTAGCCACCCCACTTGTTGTGATAATATGTTACATTACATTCTATTTATCAAATATTTCATTTTAAACATTAAAAAAACATAAACTTTGAAAATTCATATCTTATTGAGATTTTGTTCAGATGAAATGATTCAAATTTACTTTAAATTTTTTTTCAATAATGTACATAATTATATTTATTTCCTTTTGAAAATTTAAAATCATTTGAATAAAAAAAGATTTGAATATCATTATTCAATAACATTTCAATGACCATTCTTTTGGAAAATAACATAAAATAAAATAAAATGGATTATTTTTTTGTTAATATAATAATACTACCTATGCTAAGCTACTTTCAATTATTATATGGTTACTTTTCATTAATTTAAATTATTTCACCCTACATTATTTATGGTTATTTATGGTTATTTTCAATTACTTTTGGTTATTTTTGGCTATTGAAGGCTATTTCACCTTATATTATTTTTAACAATCTTGAGTAATTTTAATATATGGCTATTAGTTGTTCTTTTATTAGTGTTATTGGTAGTTATTAATGGCTATTGTTACCTATTCTATTTATGGCTATTAACATTTTTTAGTGGTTATTCTGTTAATAGTTATTGGTGGTTATTCTATTAATGGCTATTGGTGCTATTATACAAATGGCTATTGGTGGTTATTTTACAAATGGTTATTGGTGGTTATTCTATTAATGGTTATTTGTGGCCATTCTATTAATGGTTATTGGTTGTTATTCTATAAATGACTATTGGTGGTTATTCTATTAATGGTTATTGATGGATATTTTATTGGTGGATATTGGTGCTTATTAATGGGTATTATATTATTGGCTATTAGTGGCTATTATATTGGTGGCTATTAGTGGTTATTAATTGATATTTTATTGGTGGTTATTGATGGTTATTTTATTAATGATTATTGTATTTTAAGTTATTGTTTGTTATTATATGTTATATTACAACTATTGGTGATTATTGTACTATAAATTATTGTTTGATATTCTATGTTATAATATGATAGACTATTCATAGTTATTATATCGTAGGGTATTTAAAATTATTTTTCATAGGTTATTATTTTTTATTCTTAGTAATTTTTACCTTGGGTCACTGTATTTTATTTTAAGTTATTATATTTAAGATAAAATAATTTATAATAACATAAAGTAGAATGACCTTGAATAATTTAAAGTATAATTTGAAATAACATATATTAATTTAAAATAAAATAACCTAAGGTATAACCTAAAGTTAGTTGAATAATTTAATTTATAATAACTTATAATAACATAAAATATAATTTAGAATAACTGAAATAGATTAAAATAATATAGGGTATATCATAAAGTAGCATAGATGGATTATTTAAAAAATATATAAATAAACCTATTTACTATAGTAAATTATAGTAATGAATTATGTTAATTAGTAATGAAACATAATGTTTACATAGTGATCTTATAGTGGAATTACTTCCACTAAGGTGAAATCAATAAAATATAATGAAGTTATTTCACTTTTAAGGTCCCATAGTGATTTAAATTAGTAAATTGCACCCCATTTTAGTAGTAATGTTAGGGTTTTAAAAAAATGGTACACAAACTTTATTCCACCTTAGGTAGCCTTTTGGTGATTATGCCTTTGTTTTAGCCTTGTTTTTAGGCTTATAGATAAAACATTACTACAAATGATGCACTCCCATGCTCCTTAATATATTCAATATGAATCCAAGGTGAACACAGTGGAAGAATGAGGAGTTAGGGTACGCTCTTTAGCACACAACACTTTAAGGGTAGAGGGGCATGTTGGAGCTCTGGGATAGGGACTAAGAAGAGTGACAAGCAAATCAATTATTCACACAGACTTGCACAAACCAAACAACAAGTTGGTTAATGCATAGTTGGAGCATTTTTGGTGCATGAACTGAGCACGAGCAAACATGGACTCACAAGACTCACCATGGCCCGGATTTGGGGGAAGCCACCACCTTCCCCTGTACAATATTCTTTATGCTTGGCCACAAGACCAACACTCAAATGTCATTTTGTCCCGGGACTCCCAAGTTGGAGTTGCAAAATTCTTTAAATTGGGATTTCCGCAACTTTGGAGGCCCATAACTGTGTGTGTAAACCTTCGATTGAGATGAGGTCTAAGGAAAAGTTATGGCCCTTGTTGAAATATTTTCAATAGTATGTAATACGTCACTTGTGCAAAAGGAAATTAGGGTTATTATTGACTTTTAGTGGTTAGGAGTCAAATTGGCAATTTGACTCCTGGCCTTTTTTTTTGCCATAACTTATGTTTTAAGTGCCCAAATGGATCATGCAAGCCCATTTTAGACATCTACATTTTAATAACTTTCCAATGATATAAGAAAATATTCAATTAAATGAGTTTTGACCTTTGAAATCGCCTTCTGAAGATTTGAAAGTCCACTGTGACTCCAACTCCCAAAGTGGGAGCTCACTCGGGAATGTGGGGGGTTCATTCCCTCACATTTTCCTAAACTCTAGTGAACATGAAATGTGACTCCCGGGCTTCACCTTTTCAAACCTTGCTTTGGTCGCAAGCCCAAGACTAAGGTTACAACAACAAAACATGGTTTT
>Ga0209208_10002793_pt1 | contig 25104 bp, 18 predicted proteins | sample S1TSphfallax_3_FD_187694 | JGI IMG/M metagenome (GOLD analysis project Ga0209208, IMG submission 187694) | Host-associated microbial communities from peat moss isolated from Minnesota, USA - S1T2_Fd - Sphagnum fallax MG (SPAdes) (version 2) | ecosystem: Host-associated > Plants > Peat moss >...
AATTTTTAGCTTGAAATTTTATGCAAAGTCCAGGGAAATTATATATATATATGTGTGTGTGTATGTGTGTGTGTGTATCTTTTTTTAATGATGTGCAAGAAAAAAGAGGTTGCAACTTATTGAAAATAAATAAATAATATAATTCACTTAAATATAAGTGCTTAAATTTTAGATTACAAAATATGTTTTAATGTATTTTAAATGTTCTCAATTTTAATATAATTATTTAAAAATATTTTTTACTTCATTCCATATGAAACTATGCTTTTATCTCGCATGTTTCATAAAATATACAAAGAGTGACTTCTCCCTAGATGCAAAGCCGTCGTTTTATATGAACAAATCATGTGTTGAAGCTATGCTACAGCAGCACTAGTGGAGTGGAACTATTATTTTCTTTGAAGAAGAAAATGAGCAAGAAGAGCCTGGAGTTCTTTGGTCTTCATCCGGTTGAGTGTGCCAGCCAGTCCTCCTGAGCTGCTCCAACAAGTCCAAAACATGTCTCGGTACAGGAGGAAATCATGCTCCATTGGATAAATTTCATTTCGACAACTTCATCAGAAATTTCCTGGATTTCATGGTGAGTCTATTTCGAATCCAGCTGACAACAAAGTGTTTGGAGCTGAGTGAAGGGAAACTTGTTTTGGGTGGTCAGTGGAAGAAGGCATGTGCGATTCTTGTGGCCGTGGTAGTTTTTAGCCATTGTTGTATTCGAAGCTCAGTGAGCTGTTGTTTCAGCATGGGTGATGATTGATCACAGTTGGTAATTTGTCAAACTAAAACTCCAGAAGTACATTGTAGAGAGCTTGCAACCCAGGTTCTCCCTTGCTCCAATGCTTTCACTTCGCTATGCTCTCTTGGCCATTCCATGTGATGATAACAACAACATTGTTTATGGGTAACTGGTCAAACGTTGGTGTTGGGTTGGCAGATAGCATATAAGGCAACAGAGTAACGATTCTTTCTATTCCAATCCAGAAGAAGGTATGTAATGTTCATTCAAATTCCTTACAGCTCTTCAATGCAGTTTTATGAGGCCTGGGACCAGTCTAGGGTACAATTAATGGGACTGGCTTATAAGGTTCATACAAAACAATTGCTGTTGTTTCTTCACCACTCTATTTCTTGCAAATGAAAGCAATGCTGCACTGGCACAGTCTTCATTAGCATTTGCAGGGACCCAATCAGTAGATCTGGTGAGGACATAATAATAACTTATTAACTAACACTAGGCAGTCAGATTTAAGTCATGCATGAACCTTCCATGGAGGCAGTTGTTTGTGGCTTCAGTTTCTTAAAGGCTTGGGACACTTGAATCTTGTTTAGTATATTGACCTAGCTCACCTAGCTTAGCAGTCATGTGATAGGTGTTGAGATTTTTGTGGCCATTGTGTTGCTTCAGCTTTTGGGGTGACAGTAGAGAATCTTGTGGTGTTCCAGAGGAGCCTAAGTGAGACCTATTCCACAATTTGTAATCACAACACATATTTGTGGTCAAATCAATTGCACTTTACTTGCACTGGATCTTGATCTCAATATCATGACATATGGCTGTGAAGCTTGTGCTTATGATTCTGAACAAATGATTTTAGGTATGCTTCTCATGAAGTGCATTTTCAGGAAAGACCAGCTGGTGATGGAGCACCTCATAACTCTGTATCATGAAGGTTGGAATCCCAACTATCTGTTCCCTAGCAATAATAAGCAACCATCAAAGGTTGTTTCCCTTCATTGGTCTTCCTGAAATCTGTTTGATTTTGGGTTATGGTGGTTACAGATAGCTCAATGGTGTGCTCTTGCTGACATGTTTACTTGATGATGCACAGACCGGGATCCAACTTTGCCATCAGCCCAATTTGTATGGCAGCCTTGTGGCAGTTATATCTTTGGATGCTGCCTCGGTGTTTCTTTGCATTGGAGCTGCATAATGATATTGTGGATGTGAAAGGCCATCCCCATCTTCTCCATCTATATGTCTGGCCACACTGCCTGCTGCCAACTACCCAACTCCTGAATGCTTAGGTGCCATCCTGCTTTGTGTCAACCTTATCTACAACCCACCATCAGGAACTGATGAAACTAGTGAGTAGTCATGGCAGATTATCACTGCTTTTCATGAAGAAGGTTATGATCTGACACTTTCTGAGCAACATTCATCAGGTTGTGACAGAATTCATTGTTGTGTTACATTCAAACTGTTCTGAAGACTTTTCTGCAATCTCATCGGTATGCTTTGTGTCTGCCAAAAATCGTTACTCAACTAGGTTAAATCCTCCTTAGGATTGGAGTCTGACCAAATTTTCTGTACACATTCAGGTCATCAGACTCAATGCTGGAATCTGACAACATTAGGTTTTGTTTACAAATAGATGCACACACCCTTTGCCTATTGATTGAAGAGGAAGATGGTAGCTTGCTTGACACATAGGTTGTGCTGAATTCAACAACCCTGAATTTGAACAGCTTGTTTGAAGACTGTCAAATTCAACAACCAGAATTTGAACAGCTTGTTTGAACACTGTCAAGTTCAACAACCCACTTTGGAACTGTGTAATGCTCTGGGTTACAGTGAGCTGATTTCACCACAAATACCATCATGAAGCTTTGGTGGAGTGACAGGATCAGAATGGAGCTGTTTTGTCCATACAGTCACTTGAGAAAAGGGTGGTTGTCATAGAGCTCATGGCAACTGGTGTGCCTATGTTGACATGTTTGCAGATGCAAATGAGAAGGGTGTTCTGCATCCAGCCCAGAGTGTGTCACTGGAAGGTGAGCTACCAACAGTTGATTTTGGACACTGACTACAGAGAGTCCCACTCTCCCTCATTATCAACTTAAAAATCAGCTGCAAAACCAATTGCTTCAGTGCACAACAGGGCACTTCAGCATTCGAATTCACCAACTTTTGGATCAGTGTAGGGCATCATAATTGTCATAAAAGTCGCTGAATCTGATTATGGACTGCTTCTTGTTGTATCAAGGAGACCAGATGCATATTTGCAGTTGAGACTTGAGATCAGAACTCAAGTCTGAAAGCACTCAAATATGGGGCTCAAATGTTGTTCATAGCATGGCATCAAAAACTTTATACATGTTTCAATGGAAACTGTAGGAAAGTTTAATTGCTCAAATCATTGATCACATAATATAGCCTGAAGAACGTGGAAGAATGATGATCAAGCAGGCCAAAAGCCCAAGGATTACTTCCTAGTGTTAAATTCCTCTGCATAATAATGAACAGAAAAAGGTGAAATTGCCTTCCAACCAGATTGCTGCAAGCATGTACGTGATCCCAGATTTTGGAGCAACTAAGAATTGTCTTTTTCTGCCTCAGTGTCTGATTATGTAAACATGACATTGCTCACACCATCAAACAATCACAGTGCTCCCACCAAATACACATACAAAAATAGAGTTTCTCCAAGCCAGCCCAACCAGCTGAAGAAAACAATATTCTTAAAAGTGCAATTGACCAACATCACAGCAGATATAAAAGCTCCCAGTTTTGCTGAATGCATTTGACTAAAGGAGTTGAATTTTTGTGTTCTTAAGACAACCCTGAAATTAATTGCATACACATGGGCAGATGAAAATACTTCTGTGGATTAAGCCTTCAGTAAGAATCAGTAGATTACATAAATCTACAGATATATCTGAGTAAGACAAGTGCAAATCTTTTGACATATGAAGACAGTTGAGGAGGATGACCTTGCATTGTGTGGCAATGAGTGAACTTTGCTCAATCTTCACAGCTTCCTCAATGACAATAACTGCAGAAATGAGCACATGATGGAAGGTCAGAAAACTCATCCTCTTGCAGCAGGTGAAAAATGGTCTAAGTGGTGCCCTAATTTCATTCAGAAATTTGCACGGGAAATCTACATTGCAAAGCTTTTACATGAGAATATGGAAGGAAGTGTGTGATCATACCTGTCTAGCAACTTGCATTAGGCGTCTGCTGTCACGAGCTGACTCTACCACCAGATTGCTGGACCCATCTTGTGCATCAACAAGATCAACTTTCACTTTCGGTGATGTACTACTACTTTCAACAGGTTTTGCATCTGTTGAAGGTAATGGTTTCTTTTGCTTGGGCAAATGCCCTCCTTGTCTTTCAGGTGATGCTTCTCGCTTTTTATTTTTCCTTTGTACCACAGGGCTATGTCTTAGTATCATCAGTTGCTCAACTTCACTAACACCCAATGCACCCTCATCCCTGTCAGCACTGATGCCTGCCTCTTGTGAATTTTCCTCCTCACAGCTGGGCCATAAACTCTGACTTGATTTTGAGAGCCTACGACCTCTTGTCTTACCAGGAGGTCTGATCCTGCTTTCCTCAATCCTGTCGCTAACCCCTAATTCGTCTGAATGTTTGACTGTATGCCCTTCCTCCAATTGCACTCTTGAAACTGGGTTGCATCCTTGTTGGCCATTGCATTGTGCATCTAGTTCAGAAAGCAGGAAATGAATTAAGTGTCAGAAAGCAGTTCATTACCATAGCTGCAAATGATCTACTCAATTCAGGACCAATTCTTTACCATAGCCTTCAAGTGCTATGCATGTTATGGCAGGTGACAAAAGGACTTTCTGACATCTCTGGCATCTCCACAATCTCTTCAGTCCAATTGACCGGAAATATAAAAAAGACTAGTCTTGATCTGCATCACAATGACATTGTTACCTTCTAGGTTCTGGTCAGTAGTTGACTGGCATACTCTAATTGCAGATACCATGGATTGGCATGCAACTGTCACCAGAGCTCCATCATCCATGCATTTCATATCTTGGTGATGCACATCACCCCTGACATGTGAGACACAAGCCTCTGTTTTGTCTCTGTTGCTATCATGCCATTCACACGAATTGAGAACCTCATCATCATGTGCAATCCTGCTATGACCACCTTTGATGCTCACCATACTCCTGCTCTGTTCAGCGGCACCCACACCAACACTGTCTGGTTCATTTTCTGGAGTGTCAGTGCTAGTTCCTTCATCTACAACCACCTGTTCCACTGCTGTTCCATCATGAGTCAAGCGTGACACATGCGAATGCTCTTGTGATGTTGATCTTGTGCAAGGTAACCTAGATTGCCCTGAGCGGATGATTCCACAGACAGGTTGCAGAGATGGCAGATCAGTGGGGGAGGTTAATCTTGGTGGTACAGAGGTTGGAAGAGCAACACTATCATCAATGTCTCCATCAGCAACATCTTCCAGTGGATGATCAGGTTTGACCTCAGTTTGCTTGGAACGACTTCCTTTCCTCCTCTTAGAAACTCCTTCATTCACAGTTGCTGCTAACCTGTGTCTAGCCCCTTCTCCCATTCCCACAAGAGAATGCCTTTGCATCTCATCCAAGATATCCCCCTTGCACTTGAGCTCTGCTCTAAGCTGCTTGGTAGTTTCTTGCATGCTCAAAACCTTTGCTTCTGCATCTTGCACCCGCTTTTTCTCAATGTTGAGTTTTCTCTCTACTTCCATGATCTGATGACAGTACCATAAGGGATGACCATCCAGACAGACACAGAAAGTACAGGGTTGTTAGGACAATTGTTACCAATTTGAAGGAAAAGACAGTCCCTGATCTCTTCTGCAAGGAAGTTGTGCAGTTGCCAGATTCATAAAAGACATGAGATCAAGCACAACATGCAGATTTGCAGAGAATGTGAAGTGTGGAACTAAAAAATGTGCACCATAGTGTCTGAAGTATCTTTGAGCCGAAGCATCATGGCATGTGCTTGCTGTTTGGTTTGTATATGCTCCTGTTCGACCATTGCTGCCTTGCACTCGGCCATTACAACCCGAGCTCCCGCCTCCTTTTCTAGATGATCAACTATTTCACGAGCAGCTTGCTTCAAAGCACTGAGTAGTCGTTTCTCCATAGCCTCTACACTCTGCTGCCATGATCTTATGACCATGCTTTCAGCTGCTTTTAGACAGGGCCGCAAAGATGCTACCACCTGCAGCATGCCCTCCAGCAGCCTGATCCTTCAGTGCTATTCACATGTATGCTCCTCTGCCATGAACTGTGGTGCTATGAACCTCCAGCAGCATCAATGGCTAGATTTCTAGGCACAAACATGACCAAGTCTATAGCATGGATACATCGTCCAACTCTCAATGCATCAGTTCTAGAACAATGCATGACGTCTGCAAGCTCTAGCACATAAAAAAGCTCATGAAGTCAGGATCCTTGTATTGTTGTTCACTGGTTTACCTGGTCCTGTGGAAGGTCAGAACCTATCGCGTTTGCCAAATCGTGGAACGCATTCAACTCTATGCAATTAGAAGAAATGTCGAAGGCTCCTCCAGGCAGCTTGGACCAGGCTTGAGATAATGGCCGGCAATCAGGCATCTGTTGCTCCGAGCTCGTCACCTTCGTATCCGCAACCGTCTGGCTTGACATGCTTGCAACAGCAGCAGCTCCTGTGCACTTCGACTTCGCGCCGAAACTCTCCTCCTTGCGTTGCAACTCTTCTACAAAATTCAACATCGCCGGCTCTTTTCCGTTCCAGCACAAATCGCATTGCCCGCACTTCCCTCGTCGCGGCTATCCATGGCACCTGCACTCTCACTTGGCCCGTTTCTTCTCTCTAATCCATGGCCACCGGCGACAACCTCCTCCTGCATCTGCATCTCCAGAATCCAGGTCTAGAAGAAGCAGCAGCGATTGCCAAAAGCAAAACTCAGACGGAAATACACCAGAAACGCAAGCTTCAAGCACCTACTCGCATACTCATGAGAGAGACAAACCTCGCTAGTTGCAGACATTGGGAAGGAAGTCGGAGCTCTGCTGCAACGAAACTTTTCCGCCGGGTCCCCCCCTTTCCCACCCCCTCTCTCTCTGTCTCTTACCCCCCTGCACCCCAACTTCCCTGGGGAAGTACTTACCCGCTGCCGTGCAAAACTTCAATCTGATGCGTCTATGGATCAAATTCGGTGCTGAAAAAGAGGAATGAAATCTGGAGTCAGAATCCCTCACTTCTGTGCATTCCCGTGAGCAGTAGAAGCGAAGGAATTGCAAGAGAAAAAACAGCAAATCTGAAGCGCTCTGCGTTGCTGCAGCAGCGATGGCAGAAAGACGGTCCGTTCCTTCCTGTGCCTTCCTGTGCCGGCGACACCGTCCTACCAACGAACGGATGAACGCATACTACCGACGGATGCCCCCTCACTCTGTCGCTTCCACGCATGTCATCATCCAACAGGATTTCATCCAACTCTCTCTTATCCAACAGGGCTCAACAGAAAATAACAGAAAGACTAATTAATGCCCTCCAATCAAAAAAATGCCCTGTTTTTCTTTTCCATAGGTCTAAAAAAAAAATCAATCATGGTTTTTCTTTTTCTTGTGAGGGTTTTTAATAAGAAGTCAATATTAAATAGGTGTTAGCTTAACATGATTTTTAAAAAAAATAAAAATCATAGATTTTGAAATTAAAAAATAATTTTAACTAATAATTCATAAAATGGGGCTTTAAAGTCAATGTTAAATTAACACAAATAATTTCCAATGATCTTTTTAGGTTTTCTTCTGGTTCTTTCCCTATTTAAAAAAAAATACATATTCACTAACATTCATTATGATGATGTGAATCCATTGTGAAAAAGGTAAGTTATTTTAGTTTTAAAAAATTAAATTAAAGTTAACACTAATTTAAATGTGAATGAAAAAAATTAAAATAAAATAAAAAATAAAAAATTAAGTCAATGCTATCTAACATAGATGACTTTTTTTTGTTTCATGATGTTAGGGTACTTAACACCGTAGGCCGTAACATTAGGTGTGCCTAAATAATTTAGAGTGATTTATTATTATTATTATTAAAAAATAATTTTGATGAAAAAAATGAAAACATATTAAGTTATAAAAAGGTGAGAACTTCCTCTTGATCATAGGACCACCTTTAGGTCATGCTAACCTAGAACACATGTGCCAAACATCAATAACAAGTTGCCATGTCTTATACTTATATTCAAAGTCATTTCTTTGTAGGTTAAAGTGTGAATATTATTAACCATACAATCTCCACCACAATAGCCATACCAATTTTTAAAATTTACAAGAAATGCTTCCAATGTAGCCAAGGCGAGTACTTCCAATGAATCATATTTCAATCATATAAAGTGGATTCCATTGAATTTGCTAGATTCGGTAAATACTTGTGTTAAACTACATTTGATTCAATAAGAATTATCAATGTTTCCTTCGAAGCACAAATTGAATTCAATCATACCTTTTGAAATGAAGGAAACTATGTTTCATAACCATCCCTTTGCGAGAATTTTGATGCCTTGATTGTTTGCCAAGTCACAAGCTACAACCCATAACCTTTGACCTTGTCATTAGTGACCTATTAGTTAGCTCAAGGTACCACCTTGGGCTCTCATTGGCTCAATGACTCTAGAACTCTTTTATGCTCGGATGAACATTTCACAAGTACTCCATCTGGATGAAAAGAGGGGATCTCAAATTTCACTAAAAGTGATTATGTCTAGTTATACCTAGTCCATAATGATTCACATGTGATTGTTGAAGATTAGCCAAAATTTAATCACATTGCCCCACTACTTGTGCAATCTCAAATTTTGTACATAACACTGAACTTTTCATAAAGTTTTAAACAAATGACAATTTTCATCACTTCTACAACCTTAGATGCAAATTAAGGACATATATATTTTTGAGAAGTTTGTTACTTAACACAAGCATTGTGTTTATGGAGTATAAATTGTAGTTGCTACACTATTAAAATTGTAGTTGTTACACTATTAAAATTGTAGCTGTTACACTATTAAATTGTAGTTGCACTTGTGGCATCTAATTAATATCTTATTTTTGCAGTTCATCAATGTTGAAAAAACTCCAACAATTCATGATTTTGTAGTGATAATCCTATCTCAATTACATGTTTTTGAATTGCCTTTTCAAATCATTTGCTTCATGATTGTATTAACAATTAGATTTTCATAATAGAGCCCAAATGAAAAGAAAAGCACTTAGATCGTCTCTAAAATTCCTCCATTCACCATATATGAAATCATGACTAATGATATTAAGGTCACATAACCTTGCACGTAACAACATTTTCATTATAAAGGAAATCTTGGAACACAACATAAATTCCACATAAATGAAATTGCAAAATTGTAATAAATTGTAGAACTATTATATTAATCTCAGTTGTTATGTTTCACAATAATTTTGTAAAATCGATGCTTCTTGGGGAGAGGACTTGACAACCACATAATGCCTAACAAGGTTTGGTACCCCCAGGGGTCCATTTGAATCTAGTTTCCAAGTTACCTTCTCTCTACATTCAGACTTTCCATTCAGTCAGGAAGTCATCAGAAATCATCTTGAGTCCAAGATCATCTGCAAGACTTTTCAGCTTCCTCTACAGTAATGAGCTCAAAAGCTGTGTAAAAAATAAGAAAATCACAAAGAGAAGTAGCTACTATCTATCAACAATGTGTATCAAAACAATCAGGGCCATACAGATTCTAATCCAGGTAAAATAAGTTATGTGTGGAATCCATCACACAACACTCCTAATGAGCAAAGAGTTAGCAGCACTGGTCTACTACATCTTCAACGAGTCATGAATGGACACTTGTATATAAGGAAGGTATGGAGAAACTCTTGGGAGATCTAACCCAAATTGCACATACTTAAATGCATGAATCAATGCAGCATTCCTTACGAAGGTTTGCAATTTTTATGCATCCTAGAAGAAGCAAAAGATTCTAAACTCTGCATCTTTGCATGGCAGGCTTCACACTGTGAGAACCAAGCCATATGAGGCATATAAATGGTTGCTACAGGAAGCAAGCATGAAAAACTCAACAGCATAGCCAAATTGCCCACAGCAGATCTTCCAGATTTGCAAGGGAAAACAGCAATGAATGCTCCATCAAGAAATGGCAGATATACTATTGCAGCTGCTATACACTACCTTTTTGTTTCAGGGTTATTTTGTCTCCCAGACTTAATGCAATTCCCTGTGTCTTACTCCTGATTCGAATGAAGCCATTCAGTTTGCCATCTGTTTGCTTCTCCACACTCAGATTAACCAAAGCATCCTCCCCAAAGACACTCTTAGCATAGAGGTTGGCAGCCAAAAACCCACAGTCCCCTTCCAAAGCAGACCTGCATGGATAAAAAACAACACATGGAAAACTCCAGTCAAAGATAGGATGTGAAAATGCAGCATTGCCATCTCCCAAAATAAAATAGGGTGGACAAAATGTGAGGAACTACAGAGGGGTGTAGAGACGATGACCCTTACAAAGGAGTGAGGCATTTCATGTTTGTCGATGCAACAATATGGTTCAGAAACTCTGTCACGTCTTGAATTGAGGTATTGATCGCAACCTGTCAACCCACAAATAACTGAGAAGCACTACAGATTGTAAAACAAAAAGAAATCTACCTGAGTAACTAAACAACCTCATTTCAGTAGACAATCTTAAGCTCTCCAAGTAAGGTTAACCTTTCCCATGCTTGTAATGACAGAAGCATGCCACCCCATCTGTCAATTTCAAATGAAATGGGTGTATCAAGCGAACAAGATATGACCCTATACCTTGTTCTCCCACTCAAATTCAGCCCACATGTTTCGGAAAGCAACATCTGCACAAGAAGCAGGTGAGATATAGTCCATGATGTCAATGTGTATGTCATTCAACACCACCACATTGCGATCCAGTACACTGGTTGTCTCATAAACAATGTTCCCAAAGATGACACCAGTCTCTGTTGATGAAACCTTGATGTTTGCTCTAATCTGTTTGCTGGTATCTGGAGCAAGTGCATAGTTCTGTGGGCGTTCAACCAGCTTCAGATCACCCATTGTTGCAAGCTCTAAGCACAGATTCTGCAATGTTTCTGTTGTGCGGTTAATGATTGTCACATCCAGAACTATGTCATACTGATGGACAGTCACATATGCTTCAGCATATACTGGATCACTCAAGCCTGTTAGCTGCAAGACTCTATTCAACTTTTTGCCACCATCACCATCCTTAGTAATTTCACCCACAGCACGTTTAAGATCATTTTGAACTTCATCCTCTAGCTCCAGTTGACTCATGCCCTGGAAGTCCACATCCAAACATCCAAATAATAGTTATATGTAGTCAATCCATTCATTAGTTAATAGCACAAGACCCAGATAGCCACTGAATCACACCCACTGAAAAAAGGAGCAGCCCAACTGAATGGACAACCTTGTGCTTTCTGGACAAAAAAAGAACCAAAAGAAGGTGCTCACAAAATAAGCTCAGCAATCCCTCAATGATTTGTGAAGGTTTTCTCTTGCACATTCCACCTTTCTCCCTTACCTTTCGGCTCTTCAGATGATAGAAGTCAATGAGATCATCAGGCTGTGCATAAGACTCCTGTGCTAAAGCCTTTGTCTCTTCCATCTCCCGGTATTGTTTGTCTGCAATCATCTTCACAAAACTTTCGCGACAAAGCTTAAGCCACACAGTCTTCAATCCATCATCACTGCCTGACAGAACTCTAATGCACAGGCTTATCCGGTCATATGAATCATCATCAATCAGGTGAGGGAGTGCAGCTGACTGTCCCAATCTGAGCATTGACACCATAATCAGAAGAACATCAGCAGTCGCTTTATTGACAGCCACATTTGAGGACTGCACTTCCTTCAAACGCAAAATAAGCTTAGTGAATGTAGTTGCCACTACAGCTCCAAGGAAAAAATCTCCAGTCAATAGAATGGATCGGAGATTTGCTGTTGTGCTGCCTGCCATAGCCATGAGTGAAGGCACAGTTGAGACACTTGCAGCAACAGCAACTTGTGTTGCATAAGTACCATCTGCTAGGATGGCAGGCCGCTTTGAGGCAGTGGGAGGAGTAGGGGTCTGGTTGCCTGGTTTGGTGGCAGAAGTGTCTATAACTTCCCCTTCTTCAGCTGTCGTGTAGAAAGGGAGGTCTCCAAGTGACTGCTTAATGACAGAGATGCCACCCTCTATCTCCTGTAAAGACAGAGAGTACTCTCCAATAATCCACAGAGCACAGGTGCACACTCTTGAGGACTGGATCTGATAGAATGTATCAAGCAGCCTTGCCATGATTGACTCTCGCAGGCTGGAGTTTGTCTCAATGATCTCCCTCACAAAGAAGACAACATCTATAGCTGATGCCACATTTGAATCCCCTAGGAAATCCATCAGGAGATGCACAACTGTGCTTGCAACTTCAGGAAACTTCAATGCACATGAGTGAATTGCTTGCACCAGCATTTGCCGATACTCTCCACCCTTCTCCAGCTCCTTGCTTTGTGTTTTGACCACCTCCTTCTTGAGCATCATGACAACCTCATCAATGTTCCGGGGAGTTATGAGATCCAGTGCAATATCAAGTGTCTTACGCCTAATGTCAAGATTTGGACTGCCTAGAGCACGCAACACATCCATTATCATCTCAACCATGATCTCTCTATGCAACACTTTGAGCTCCTGCAGCCGATCTAGAATGATGAGCTTCACGTTGTTATCACTCTGAGAGAGCAAGAGCTGACAGTAGCAGTTTGCAGCTGCTCTGATGGCTGTGGGGGCAGAGGAAAGAGACACCAGAGTTCCAGCACACTCGTACATGACTGCTGCAGATGGAGAGCTGAGAAGCGAAACAATGATTTTGATGTATTTGCCCTTCTCTCCAGGGTTCGTTCTGCAAACCTTCCTCACCAGCTCTAGCACAACCATCTGGAGGATGTCTCCCCAACCTGAGACACTTTCCAAATTGTTGAGGAGATAGTTCACAGCTCTGTCTTGTGCACAGGTAAAGAGCATCAAGAAGGCGTTTCTCCGAGATGACAGATCCTGCTCTGTGGTCAATGTCTTCTCGATCATCTCCGGTGCATCAATCAACATGTGCTCACCTTGCGGCAGCTTGTAAATGGCCATCATTGCCAGGATGGCATTGCGCCTCACAAAGGCATGCCGATGGTCCAAGTTGGACAAAATGGAGGGGATCAGGGGCTCGATGATCTCTGCCTCATTCAATCTTGCTAAGAAGCGCAGTGTCACACCCCGTATGTACTCGTTAGGGTGCTGCAGATTGTTCCGCAGGTTCTGGCAGATCAAGATCATCTCAGGCAAGATCTTACCCCGTGAATCCGTTTTATCGATGATCTCCAGATACAGCAACAGCAACTTCTGCACTGTATGATCCTCCGACGGCAGCACGTATCGCACAATGGTAATGAACAGGGTAGGCAGCGTCTCACCATTCAAAAGCAGCATCACAGCTTTCTTCATCGCATCAATCTTGCGTTCCGTATCATGGCCTTCCAGCTGCTCCTTGATCTCGTTTGCCAGCGCCGGCGTCCCCTTGTCAAAATGAACCAACAAGGTACACGTTTTCTCCATCTTTCTCGCTGCTTGTTTTCTTCGTCCCCCCCCTCTCCCGCAACTTTCTCCAGATAACCAGAAGAAAAAAGAGAACAAACCCTACCAGATCTAGCAGCACTTACGACAACATTACGCACTCCCTCTTCTTTCTACTCGTTTCGCACTCCTCTTCAAAGCTCCCCGCCTCAGCCTGCTGAAACAACATCCCAACCCGCGCTTGTTGATGAAGAAGCTCTCAAAGACGAGCCCCCGGTTCCGAGGATTTCTGTTAGCCCCCTGAAAAAAAAAAAAAAAAAAAAAAAACACAGAGAGCCTTTGCAGCACCCCCAAAGGAAAACAAGACAAAAGAAATTCTCCTTAAAAATTTTCTCAACTGGTCTTTCTCTGCAAGTAAACAACACCAACAACAACAGTATCCAAAACAAAGAAACAACAATGATCAACAGAAACAACAAATCTGTTACCACCGAAAAGATCGCAAAACAGAGCAGACGACGTTTACGACAGAAGCAGCAGCAACAGAAGCAGCGTTGTAAAATCTGCATCGGAACTGCATTAGGGTTGACTTGTGGGGAACACGGCTACGTGTCCCAGAAAGCTTTTGAGAACGAGTTCCCATAACGTACTTGACGCCCATGCATGGCTTGGAACTGGTTCCCATAATGCCTGCATTCAGTTCGCGATTGGATGTCAGGGGAGCGAACTGAGAACGCAGCTTTCATCCCTGTACATACACTGTCCTCCAGTTACTACAGTATTAGGTTTTCCAGTTTTTACTATCAATCGTTATCACATCCATGAGGGGGCTTGCAGGAGTTGGTAATCTTCACAATAAGAAGATGAAAGTGTCGTAATGTCACGCTTTTCATCGCTTTTGTTGCCTGGCCTAAGGTTACTTTTACCGCGCTATGGTAGTGGCCTGAACGGGCCAGAGTGAACTAGCAGCACCCATCAGTGCACCGTGCAAGTTGGATGAATGGATGATGTATGGATAGGAAACACTTTTTCATTGTATTCATGTCTAGTATCTATCCATGGTGGTAAGTTATGTACTAACCATCCACATTCATCTATCCACCTACAGCACCCCAAACTCCATGGGTAGGTATAGTTACTAGTGTTGGTTGGTTATAATATTTTAGATTGGTCCAAAGGATATGAATAGGGTATATTCTTTTTTTTAAGTTAGTAGAAGGATATGCATCTGGATATTGCAAAAATTTCTTTGTAAAAAAAATCATACATTTATCATAAATTTTCATTCATTGTTGATTATGTATTTTTTTAGTTTTCAAATTCATGGTAATGTCCATATATGCATATAGATTATTTATAGCAAATTTCATATGTTAGTTGTGCAAAGACAAAGATATTCAAACATTTGAAATCAAGTAGCTTTGGAAGGGGGAATGGGGATTGAACCCTAGGCTTTTTTTTTTTTAAAGAACTCTACCCACTACAACCACAAGTTACTTGAAAAAACCTACCACTAACATAAACACAAAACCACTCCAACCCCACACACATTGAACCCAAGAAAAAATCAATAGTTCCCATGAACTTGATCAATAAGTTTTATCCTTGTTGAACTCCATAAATTGGTCCATAAGTAACCAAATTTGTAACATTAAACTTGGTTTTGAAAAAAATTAGGGTCAAGGGTAGATGGAAAAGGAAATAAAAACTAAGGTTTATGGTTTAGATGAATCACCTAATCGCCCTCAAGTTCTTCAAATATTCAAGTTTTTCAATCAATTAGTAATTTTCCTTTATTATAACAACTTCAAGCCTCATACAATCCTTTAGGTCTATGTTTGGTGTAAAATTCAAGCACAAGTCCTTGAGCTAGTATTTTAATTACCACTATGATAATCCAAATTTTTCATTTATAAATGGTAGTGCTTCAAAGTTGTGACAACACTAGCCAAGGTAAATACTTTATTCATCTCAATTTGAAATCTAAGAATCCCAAGAATTTGTTTGGCAAGGATGCCTACTTTCGTAAATTGACCCTCATCGATTGGTCACCAAACAATGGATTTGCACACATAAACAAAGTGATAGATAACTTTTGAAACAAAGACAATCCACCAATAAACAATGCTTGTGAAGATTCTTTCATGGATGCCCCAATATCGAACATGTTAGTTTTTCATTTTCAACTTCAAAAGCAATCCATCAATTGGAGCAATTGCATAGGCTTGGACGTTAGAGTTTAATTGTTCAAAAATTGTTATCAAAAGGGGTATATCATATTTAATTGCAAGGTTGCATTTCTGCACACCACATAGTTTTCAACAACTTGCAAGGATTTGAAATTGGGATCCAACATTAAGGCCAACATATTGTGAACTTGATGGGAATCAAATGATTTCAAATGATTTCAAAAATTGCAAAAGTGATTTTATTACTTTCACAACCTCCTACTGCATTTTTTTTCAAAAATTGAAATTGAACATTAATGTTTCAACCCCATTAGCAAGGGAATTCGGTTCAGATTCCAATGCCATAATCAAGTCAATTATATTACTCAAGGCATTAAACAATGACCAATGACTTTTGAATTGATTCATCATGCATGCATTCACCACAGGATTCAAACAAGTAATGATAACTTCAACAATGGCCCACACTTGGGCTTTCAAAACTCACTAATGTAAACTTAATGTTTGTGCCTCCCATAACACAACACAATAACTTGCTTAAATTCCAATGTTTTTTTAAACATTATAATTTTGTTAGCAAACCTTGTTTTGATGAGAGTTTTCAACTCCCAATGTCATTTCCCACTTTCAATGCAAGCCTTTCCCCACTCCTGCTAATTTTTCCTTAATTTTTTTTGTCCATGTAAATGTTTTTGCCAAATTAATTTGAGCTTCTTTCACACTCACTTTAAACACATATAAACATTATCATCATTTGTCACATATTAACACACTTTAAACATCACATGCCTAAACAAGTACCTTCATAAATTCACAACAACTTCAAAGGTTGGCAATCAATAATAGATTGTAATGTTGTAGTTATAGATCCGAAGTTGTCACCTCCATCTTTCACAAAAGTAATCAAACTAAAGGTTTATCCAAAAAAATCCAACAATGCTTAGAGTTGCAAAACCATGGTGCTACCAATTGTTTCATGCACTTCAAATAATCTCATAGAAACATGCATGGGTTCAAACCTTTGTCCAAATAATTAATGACCAATGCAAAGTGTCTATGCCACCTTTGGACATCTAGATTTCAAAGCTAACAAAAACTATGGTTGTAATTTCAAGGTTAGGTAGCACATGCAAGTCCATGGTCTTTTGGACCATTTTAGGTAGCATAGAATTTAATGAAATGGAAAAACAAAACAAGGACATTGGTGCTTGAAACTAACTTACATGACCAAATGTTTTCACATGTGGAAAAAGGCTTACACCCTTTGCAAATATAAAACACAATGTCTTCAAGAAATCTTTTACTGTGGTATGCTTAACCATATATTTAATGGTTAATATCAACTTTCTTTTTGCAACCAAGCAAAAATGTACAAAATCAACATGAATTTTCAAAGGAATAACATTTTTTTATTATTATATTTGATGAACCCCTTGTAAAAAAACAAAAAAAATAGTTTAAAATGTTACCAACTATTTGCTAAGACCTACAAATGATATATCTCAACATTTGTGGGTTCACAAAATCAACAAAGTTGTCATTGACAACAAAAAACCCCCCAACCAATTGAATTTAGGTATTATGTGTTTTCCATTTCTAGGCTTGAATTTTTATAGTTACAAAATGTAGATCATCATTTTCTAATGAGTCATTGTCACATTACACGGGGATACATCCAACATTTGAAATATTGACAATCGGATTTGTGCATTTGCATCACAAGCAAATTTGTCATCAATAACATCAACATTTTCAACAACAATAATGTCATCTTCAACCATAATAAAATCATACACATGATCAAAATTTAATTCCACAAAAGAAACAAAACATTGATAGCAATGTTATGAAATGAAATTGGAAAGAAAAAATGTGCAAACATCCAAATAATTGAAATTGAAAGAAAGAAAGAAAGAAAGAAAGAAAGAAAAAACTAATGGGAAAAAACCCAATTTTGTGTAGAATACATGATGAGGGTATCATGCTGAAAATGTGATGGCCCTCATTGATTGTAATCCACAATGTTCAAGTTTAGGGACAAAAGGTTTTTAGGACAAAAAAACTTGGACAAAATTGGTTGCTCAAAATGTAGCAATGATTCATAGAGGTTGGTGCTTGCAAACATGTGTGATCAATGAATAAACCAGCAATTGGAAAACAAGGTGATAGAAAAGAAAAATAAGGTGTAAAAACCTAATTACTATTATGTGTGAACAATGAACAAGTCAATAGCCAAAAACTAGGCTATAGAAAAAAAAAATGCAAGAACTTGGTGGTTGTTATTGGTGAATACTAAATAAATCAATAGCCAAAACACAAGATGATTAAAAAAGCAAAGTGCAAGAATCTAATGGCATAAAGGCTTTATAATGTACATGTTTTTGTTAAAGGACAACAAATTAGGAAGATTATATGTTTACCAACAATATCATCCAAAGGAAAATGTACAACCATTAATGAAACTGTGATGCAATGGTAACATCATCAAATTATCATCTCTTGGCCAAATCATTTAAAAATTTAGTTTCAAGCATTAAATATTTTTAAACAATTAAATATTTTTGGAAAAAACATGGAGAACAATTTTTGTAAACATGAATATTCCAAAATTGTGTTTGATCCATAATCTATTTTTTAACATGATATTTTTGCAAATACAAAATCTGTCTTATAACAACTACAAAAATCAGATCAAAACTCAACCAAAATTCCATTACAACACATAAATCTATGTTATTATGACTTTGTAGGAAATCTAAAATAGATTTAAATATTTCAACCACATATTGAGGTTATTTTTCATAATGAATTAACATTTCTTCCTTACTCACTTATGTAGTTGCCTATTCTATAGCTAATATTTGATGTTTTATAAATTGTTGTTCTTCTACTATAATTCTTTTCATGCTGGATTTGGTTTTGTGGTTCCATTTGCTCTTTAGTATCTACAACAATTTATGTGTGGCCATTATCTCCCTCATCTTATGACGTTGTCACTATTATAATTGTTGTAACAAACTTTGTTGATGGAGAGACTATATTTTTTTTAGTGGGTGAAGGCATGGTAAAGTATACACAACAAGTGATGTAAGCAAAAAAATACATGGGTCTTTGAATAAATGGATTAACAAGTATATGATTTTATGGGGATAATAATATTATTTTTCGGTACATTATTTTTTAACTCTTGTTTGCATTTCAAAACCTAAATTGTTATAATCATGTTTTTTTAAAGTACTTGCAAGTACTTGAATTAGACTTAAAATTTGTGGCAATTATAAAATAAAGTTCAAATACTTGAAAGTAGGTGAAATGTTTTTGCAAGTATTTGGTTTTTTTTAAAGCACCTCAATATTGATGTGGTGAACATTCTAATATAATTTTTTTGGTTAATGAAATTAGTTTTCATAATTAAAATCATCCCTAACCTTCTGAAAAGTACTTAATTATTTGGGATATTTTTGGGGTACTTTTTCAAGTCCAAATGGTATGACACAATTGTTTTTGAAAAGCTAGAGGGAGGCTACAGATGTTCATGAAGAAAAATACAAGTTTATTTTGTTTTGAATGTTAGAAAAAGATTTAAAGTTTTAGAAACTTTTTTTTTCTTGTTTTCAAGTAGAAAACAATGTAACAAGTATGTACAAAACCCTAACATACTTAGTTAACTCTAAATGAGTAGATATTTATTGTGTCTTTTGCATTATTGTGAGTTTTTATGTGGTTTGGCCATTCGTGTATGTCATTATTTGCTCTTCTATGACCTCCTCTATAATATCTCCTCCCTTCATCTATGCAAGTGCATTTGATTGAACCTTTAGTAGTTCCACTTGGACCTACATCATATTGGTTGTAATATGATGTTTCAAAATTATCCTTTGGAATCATAGAAGGTGAGTCATATTGAAAATTAGGATAGGCTTCTCGGTATGCTTGTAGTTTCTTTCTATAATTAACTTCATTTGCCTTATACTCATTAAACAAATTTTGTATGTCCTTTTGCAGAAGATTTTGAACTAAATTCCACCACTCATCAACCTTAAATGCTTATAATTGTAGTGATTTCTATTTGGTCCTTAGAATAATGTTTTGCATCAAAATATTATCATACTCTTTTAGCATGTGTTTAAACAAATAAAGTTCCATGGTTGTTAATTGTTGGACAATTGCATGTATCATTTTAACATCATGTTGCAACTTCTATATGGACTTGTTACATGTAGCCTAATTCTTGTCCGGTTTTTAGGATAACTTCATCCTTTTAATGCAGCACAACCTAAAACTCCTCAAGTTTCAAAATCTTTTTTTCATATGCATGCACCTCACCTTGCAAACTATCCTTGTCCCATTACAAAAGCTACAAATTGGACCTCAAAGTCATATGCCTATTTTTTCAAGGCCCAATATTTTGCATCCTTTTTTTCCAGGTTTAGCTTCAAAAATTATCTTTTTTCCTTTATGGTTTCATAAGATTTCAATTGTTATTCCAAAGTTCTTTTCCTTTGTTCAACATAAGCACCTCCATCTGAAGTTTGTTCAATATTCTGTCTTTCACTTAAAGTGCATTTTTGCTTTGTATTTCAATTGCATTAATTTGACATTATAAATTTGTCACCTCCTATATTGCAACTACAATTTTGACCTTCAATTTTAGCTTTTTTGCTTCATTCCTTATGTCGTTGACTGAATTAATATTGTAATAAGTGATTCGGTCCACATTAGTTGGATTGACATGCCAAATTCTGTGCATGACTGGAATTTCGTGACCATAATAAGATGTTTCTAGGTGTGTATTTAGATGGCTACGAAGTAAATTCACAACTTGTTCTACATTTTGAATTTGAAGCCTTTCCACATTAACTAAACCTACTTAATGAACCTTTTTAAGATTGCACTAGCCTTGTCATGGGGACCTTTGCCATGTTTTGATCCAAAGAAACTCCTAACTAAACAACATACACTAATTAAATGAGGGTAACCATTCACAAAGTAAAAAGGTATCTTATTCTTGGGCCTAAACCCACCTTTCATTATAGTAATGCCAAGATAAGTGGCATGATCACCCACACAACTTGTAGGAGAGCCATCAGTAGGTCCACATATTGATTTGTGCAATCACACTAATAATTTGGATGTAGTCCAAACTTCTACTTCATGTGTTGGACCCTACTTTTAACTCCTTCATCTCTACATGATATATGTAGCAACATACATTGTGATCTTTCATTTTCTTCACCCAATAAGGCCGTAATGAATCAAACATTCGCTTACCAATGATAATTAATGGATGCATCCTTTGGAAATGCAAGAAAAACTCCATCTTCAACCACCATTTACATCTTGTTAAAACCATATCTAAAATGTAAAGTAATAATTTTTAAAAATTGACGGCAGTATGTAGTTTGCCATTGGTTTTCAAAACTTTGTTAAGTCCATGTAGATTGTTAATCAAGTATTGGCTATGCTACCACTAATGATATAATAACTACTCATTGTAATTTTCAAAATTCCTGAAACTTTCACACATACCAAGACAACCCAATGTTAGACCTTGATGCACCCATAAGTGATCACTATAAATTACTTCCATAACCCATGGCAACCATTTAGATCTTCATTGGTCCATGAATGTTCACAAACACTCACATCAATGGCATATAAGTTATCATCAATCCATTAGTGTCACTAATACACACATTGAGTATTTACATGTCCTCATCAATATAATTGAAATGCCCATTCTTATGCACATAAAAGTTTTCAAATTTTTCATCAGTCCATTGGTGTCACATTAGAGTTCATAAGACATATGTACAAGTCACGACCAATCCACAAATGTTCCTTAACATTCATAAAAATCTTGGAAAATCTTCATAAGTCCACATGGGTTCACTACCAAGTACATAAAACACCATTGGATGCACTAAAGTTTGTGAGTGGTCACTAATAGTCACATACCACATGTAACAATCCTCGAAAATCCACAAGACTTCAACAACATTCAACCAACATATTTGTAGTTGTCATTTATTTCCAATATGTTTCATTAATATTCATTACAACACATTCAAATCTAGTAGAAGTCTAGACATGTTCATAATAAATCACATTAGCTAATTGGCAAATCCTAACAACAACCCAAATGTTGCAACATACTTACCACAACACCTTTATAAGTCCCAACCAATCCATAGTTTGGTCATGAACACTCACATAAATAGGAAAAGTGATGATAAGTCCATATAGGTGTTGACTATGGAGCACAACAAACACCGCAAGATGCTAATCAAGCTATGAGTGTTCACCAACATTCATAATCTACATGTAAAGGTCCTCACAAACCACAAGAATTCACCAATATTCACGTCACCATTATAAGTTAACCATATTGGTAAGACGTATGGAAATTTGCACATGTTTTAAGACCATAGTCCCTCAAGCACTGCATCAATTTGAATGTATTAGAAATATGGTAACTTTTTATGTAACTATGGAACTCTAAACCCATTCATCACAATATTTTCTAAAAAAGACCATAGATTGCCATGGCCGCATTTCTAATTCATTATTTGAACACTGTAACTTATTGTGATATGTGGCTAATTAAACCCACATAATAGGTGACAAAATAATAAGAACCCCAATAAGAATTTTTGATAACTAGGTAGCGAACTTGTATATAGATATTTAGTCTTCCAATCAACTATTTTTAGGGATCCATAGTCTACCTATTAAGACAAATACATAAATAATGTTATCTTAAGTGAATTAAACTTCAACAAGTTTAAAATTGTTGTGATACAGGTCTATAGTAACCAATTGCAGGCTCTACATTTGACAAGGTTTAACAACAACCTAGGGTATTGAGGTATTTAGTCTTTTAATGAATTCATCAAAGTGAAATGTACATTTGATCATTCAAAATTTGCATCAGAGTTTAAAAACCCACATAGGCCCCCATGCCAAATTTGCAATGAATTAAATTTCATATGTGTTCTAATTGTGATATAACCAACACGATAAACTACAAATGAAAAATGTGGGAGTAATGACCCAAACCCTAATGAATGGGACTTCATACTGGGCAAATTTGATAAATGGCAGATGCAAGCAAGATTTAGATAATGAAAACCCACCAACCCATGACAAATACGAAACTTTATAGCTTAATCAAATCTTGAAAGGAGATTGTATGTTGGTTTAACACAAAATTTGGAAAACTTTGGACAAAATCTATGTCGCAACCTTAGCCTTGGGCTCATGACCAAGTAAAAGGTTTGCAAAGGTGCGGGCCAAGAGTGAAGTTCAAGAGTCACATTTCATGCTCCCAGGAGCATGGGAGAATGTGAGGGAATGAACCTCCACATTCCCAAGTGGCTCCCACTTTGGGAGTTGGAGTCCCGATGGAATTTTGAAACTCCCACTTGGGGGTCCTGGGACAAAATGACATTTGGGTGCTAGCCCTATGGCCAGACACAAAGAATACTATAAGGGGGAAGGTGGTGGCTTCCCCCAAGTCTAGGTTGTGGTGAGTTTTGTGAATTTATGGTTACTCGTGGCTTGTCCGTGCACCAAAGGTGTTCTAATTATGCACTAATCAACTTGTTGTTTGGTTTGTGCAAGCCCGTGTAAGTAATTGACTTGCTTGTCAATCTTCTTAGTCCCCATCCTGGAGCTCTAGCACGCCCCTTTACACTTGAAGTGCTGCGAGTTAAGGAACACACTTCAACTATTTCTCCTTCTATTGTTGTCACCTTTGGATTCACAGTTGAATCCATCAAGGAGCTTGGGTGTGCATCATTGAAGGTATATTGAACCATGTCATTTCACATAATATGAACCATGTTTGGATACCATGTGATTAATTTGTAAATTTTCATTTCAAAAAATGAGTTTTTTGAGCATAGATGCAATACATGTGTGTTAAATTGAAATTTTGACAAGAAATCACATCCACATAAAAGATGACAAGCATAACTAAATGGACCATTTAGAAAATTTCTCATTTGATGTTTTTCAATGAGAAAACCCTTAAACCCCTTGTTGTTTGTCATTAGAATTCAATTGCTAGTCATTGTGTAGTGATTGAAAATTTGGTAATTGAAATTATTTATTGGTGACTAAAATTGTGATGATGAAAAAATCTATGGTGATTGAAAAATGTGAGACCGAAAAAGGTGACAACCAAGACTTTAGTGATGGACGATCAAAACTTTGGCAACAAATGTTTTTTTGAGGATTAAAATTGGTGATGCTTGAAAAAGGTGGTTAATTGTGGCCATAAGGTGTATGGTGACTGAAATGGGTTTAGTTTTTTTCACTTTTATCTTTGCCCCAAGCAACCCGATATGAGCTTTGATTTAGGTTGATTTAAGTTGACTTTATTTTGACATGACATAGGGTTGTGTTTGTCTCCAAATGGACAAGTCATGTCGTGGTAGACACTCAATCATGTAATAACATTAATAACGATAACGATGTCCCAAAAAAAACCCTTTTGGCATATATTGTCAAGATTGCCCACAAATGCATTTCTCAATGCCAAATTAGTCAAACTTGTTGTTAGAGCCAAATTGTAATAGTTTGAAGGGGTGGAGTGAATAAGGAATTGTGTCTATTGTGTTCACTATTTTTCATTGTACAAAAATACTTTTTTTTGGGAAACGTAATAGTCAAAAAATAAAAATTGTACATCAATAACATAAGATAAGTGTAGATCCTTGCTAAGCCAACAATTCGAAACCTTCCAAAGTACATGATGAAAAGAAATGTTATGTAGTTTGGGGAAACTAAAAAGAGGTTCCAATCTCACCTTGCATTTTGACTGTGCCCTTCCCATGGGAATGTGAACATCATAGCCAAAGGTCCTTTGAAACAACAATGAGACTTACATATTTGATGTCCTTCGTACTCCACTTGTACCACTAATTCATGGTAAACTTCTAAATCTCATTCCTTAAGGATCCATGGAAGTGGGACAAATTCTTTTTCAAAACTAAGATATCATCTTGAAATCCATCTCAACTTTTTTTTGTTTAGGTGTGATACTTGAACATGAGCCCATAACCTTGCACAACTAATGGCAATGCAACAAGCAACTCACCAAATTTAACTTAATAAGGTATTTAATATTGTATCAACACTTGGGAAGAAGCCTATTCTTCAAACCCTAGTTTGGGCATTATGCGCTAAATAAAGAACCCAGAGAATAGAAAGAGTGGATTAGTATCATATAAGTTATTTCATTCATATTGAATACCATGATTTACAATTCCATGTTCATTTATAATGACTGATTAAGTAGGTAGGTGTTTAGTAGGTAGGTATTTGGATGTAGGTGGATGATTAGGGTACATGGGAGAACATAGGTGGCTATTTGGTATGTAACCTCTATTTTTGTGATTCTAAGAACATTTATGTGTACATAAAGGCCTGCTCCAATCTTTTTTTAGGGTAATTGAAGGGCATGTTATTTAACATATATTTTCTTGCACTCTTTGGGGGGCATTTAAAAAATGGAAATACCTACCAGAGTGGGTGTTTTATTGTTTGAAATGTCA
>Ga0209208_10002794_pt1 | contig 25098 bp, 26 predicted proteins | sample S1TSphfallax_3_FD_187694 | JGI IMG/M metagenome (GOLD analysis project Ga0209208, IMG submission 187694) | Host-associated microbial communities from peat moss isolated from Minnesota, USA - S1T2_Fd - Sphagnum fallax MG (SPAdes) (version 2) | ecosystem: Host-associated > Plants > Peat moss >...
TGTTTTCCTTATGTTGGAAATTCTTGTGAATACAAACTTAGTTTGATTGTTTGTGCTTGAGATTATCTCCTCTACCCATTGCAATAGTTGATGAAGTTAATGTGGGGATGTTATGGTAGGTGGTCACTACCATATGTGTTTGCTCTTGAAGAGTACCTTAACACATGTGTATGATCATAACCGAAATACTTTGTATGGTTTTGGTTTCTGGTTCCTTTTTTTTCCCATTTGCTAATAAGGTTGCCGTTGTTAGATCCAAAATAGTCTACAACCTAAGTGTTAGGTCATCTCTCAATTCTTTTCAGGTTGACTCCAATTGTAAACTATGGAGAAATTCTCACTACTACTTTATGAGGATATTACATTCTTATTAAAATATTTTTTGTTTATGCAATTGGTAAAGGTAAATTTCATTTTGGAATTTGTGCACGAGTAGTTCAATTATGGAAGGGGTATGCATCTTGCATACATGTGTAGCATAGCCAACATCTTGACTTTGTCTTCCTACTGCATTCAGAAATGCAACTATAACTCATAACACAAATTTTGTATAATGGTCTTGCTAGAAAAACTTGGGGCAAATTCTTACATGTTAATTTATAGGAGCTGATGAATTAGTGGGTAGTTGTAGCTTGGTATTGTTATTCATGATGAAGTTGATGGTGTGATACTTTTTGAGTGATTATCATAAAGTTATGATTGCACTCATTGTCATGCTATGTTTAAATTGTATTAGCAGAGGATTATCTACAATTTTTGTAAACAAGTGTACTAAATTGATTAGAGCAACAACATGAGTGTAATTCCTATCAACATTCCAAGGTATTCATATAATGCTCTTGGAATTTTTTTCAAATAGGTTCATTCATTTAGGTCTCAGTTCCAATCTGAGTGGCAAAGGATACAATTTCTATCTAACAACCCAAGGACTTGGAGCACACATGTTCTGTAACAAGACACCAAGAATGCACAAAGAATGTAAAAGTAAATTTAGAGGGATTCCATCAATGACACTTGGTTTTGTTGTTACAAGTTGTTATAGGTTGTTGTTGTGGCTATTTGTGGTAAGGAAAGATGGGGAATTCATTTTACATACAAGGTATTTTAGGATTTTGGGTTTTGATCATTTCTGCACTAGTTTCTTGTTTTCAGCTAGATGATCACCTTACTCTTCTTGATGTGGTGACACATGTAAAGATCGGTACTTATCTATTCTAGGTCACACTATGAGATACTTGTGTGATGTCAGTTGAGGTCATTTGATCACATGTCTTGTTTTTCAAGAATCTAGTAGTGCAATCTTATTTTCAAATGCAGTCTTATTTGATGGACCAATTACACGAGCATGAATTTATTTCACTTCTAGCATATGCTCTGTTGGATGTTGTGTGAGCACATCTTTACTCTTGTGTAGGTCTACATCAAGGGCTTGGTTATTAACTCGTCCTAACACCCTTTCATTTCGTATATCCTTCGTCCATTTCTTACAACATTTCATATTCATCTTAGTATACCACATCTTACAATTTTGTATCTTTCATAATGTTAGTGTGGTCATACCATTGATGATTTGGGTATCCATTTGTTATGTTGCTTGTGTGGGAATGAATGCATTGTAATCCATGATACGTTTCAAGATACCGTTGTAGTTATTGCATCAAAAATTGGAACTCATTTACAAAGGTTTTTAACCTTTTCCCTCGCCACACACAAAGACAAATGGATATTGTCATCACCAAAAATAGTTTTCATACTTTGGTGGATGTTGTCATTGCTAATTTGACTAGTACAAATTTGGTGTAACATGTTTCGACGACAATAATGCATGTTATGATAGTTGCCGTTCAAAACAAGGCACAACCCTACATAGAGCAAACACTAGGAGATGATTTCATTCCCCTTGCCATAAAGACCTACGGTTGTTTCCATCTTCGTTTTGATTCTTTCTAATTTTCTATGTACATGCATGTATAGTTCACCATCAACAAACCTCCTTGGTACCTTCAATGCTTATATTTCATCATAAGCAATGAGTGTTGATAACCCTACAACATGTGCAAGCCATCACGTTTTTTTAACGAGTTGCCACGCTTAGTCACAATTTTTCATTTCTTTCACACATACTAACTAGTGCACTTCCATCATTAGTTGATTTGTGGCATAAGATGTTTTTTTAGCATTACATCTTACACTTCATTATTATTGTTTTGATGATCTTGGTTTTCCTTTCATGTGTTTACATTGCATGAACATGCCTTGTATTTTTTGTGGATGGATTTCCATCTTTATATACATATATAAGTATTTCCTCCATTTTAGAACATGGGTTGTTACTTCAAGTTTCACCATCATTGCTTGTAACTTTGGTATGTGTTTGTTTTTTTAGGTTTTGGGAAATTCATGATCTAAATGTTTTTATTGATAAGCCAAGAAACTATTATAAAGAAACTTTGGAAGGTAGAGAGAATGAATAATGGAATAAGACAAGGATTTTGAGAGAGGAGGCATAAGTATGAATGTCATTGAAGGAATCTCCTACACACCAAAAGACACCTTGAGACATGGCACGAATATCATCAATGAATTCTCCTATGCACTAAAAAAGACTCCTTTGTTGTCCATGGGTTTTCATTTACATTGAGTAAAGTATCACCACAAGGTCAACTAGACTTATCAATAGTAAGACATTACTAATAGGGTTTTATTTTCAAACTCTTGCTATATTTAAATTCCCACTTAGTTCCTTGCACATACAACTTGTATTTTCAGCAGATACAAAGATCTAATCTTTTCTCTTTGTTTTCTATATTCTGCACTACTATTTATATAAGCAATAAACAATATACTCTTTTGTGCACTCTTTTACTATAGGAACCTATTTGTATGTTTTGCATGTTCATGATATTTTAACATTGATACATGGGGCGCAAGAAAATATCCCTTGTAAAAAAAAATGCTTTGATACATGATGCACAAAAAGTATGAATGTCATCACAATAATCTTCTATGTAAAAAAGAATTGGCTTGTTACATGGGGTGCAAGTATCAATATTAGCAAAACTCCATTACCCTAATCTTGTGTGTTTTGCATAATGGGATTTTCAAGCAAACCAAAAGAAAATCCTTGAAACCTTTTATCATTCCAATTTTGGACCCATGTCAAAAATTTCATCCATTATTTAAATCCAGGATTAATTTGTATATATGGATGAAATTTCATCCTCACCTTCTTGAAAAAGTCAAAAAACGAAGAAAAACTAATCAAGAAGACGCTAATCTTGTGTGTTTCACATAATGGGATTTTCAAGCAAACCAAAAGAAAATCCTTGAAACCTTTTATCATTCCAATTTTGGACCCATGTCAAACATTTCATCCATTATTTAAATCCAGTATTAATTTGTATATATGGATGAAATTTCATCTTCACCTATTAAGAAAGACCAATCAAGAAGAAGTTCTAAACGTCATTGACATTGGATTATGGACATGAAGGTGGTTCCTCATGGATGAAAAGTGAAACATGCACAAAGGCCACCAAAGCGCATTATATCCCTTAAAACTAACAAATAATAGAATCAAAGAGAAAAGCCCCGGATGTCGTTGATTATAGATTATGGACTAGGAGGTGGTTCCTAATGGATGAGAAAGGTAAAAAACATCTACAACACTACCAAAGTCATTTTTTGGTCACCTTAACTAATCATGAGATATTATGGAAGAAAACAACAGAATGTCATTGACCATGTATTACGTACTCAGAGGTGGTTCCTCATGGATGAAGATAAAAGGAACATCCATAAACTCATCAGAGGCATTTTTTTGTTATCTAAAACTTAATCATGAAATAATGATTAAAAAAAAGCAACAGAATGTCATCCAATAGATACATGAATCCCATGGATTATGTACTAGGAGGAGGGTCCTCATGGATGAGAAAATGAAACATCTACAAAAGGCATTATCAGCAAGAAGGGCAGCAGCGTGCGGCAGCGTTTTCAGTTTTGTAGTTTCGAAAGTTTGGCGATTTTTTCCATTTTCTTTAGCAATTGTTTTTGAATTTACACTAAAAAAACATTTTTCTAGTCTTTACTCGCCAAAATAAATACAAAGCAGATGTGCCATTGTGCCAGGGGCTTTTTTTCCAATTTTGTGAAGTAGGTGGGCTGGCGATCATCCACAAGATGAATGAGCCAAATTTGGCTAGAGGTAAGACAGGAAACAACCAAAAAAGATTAGAATCATGCTTTGTTTTGGAGGCCTCCAAGAATCTATTGCCTAAATCTGGCGATTTCATACTTTTCTTCCTGAAAATAAGGCGAGTGTATTTATGCTTTTTTTTTCTCCCCAAAAATCTCCTTTGTATAATAGGTACTTCGTCACAATGCAAAATTTGGGCATTAAAAAAAAAGAAAAAAGGCTATTTGTGTTTTGTAACTTTGTGTCCTCTAAAAACCTTTTTTTAATTCTAATTTTAAATAAATAAATAAATAAATAAGCAGGTTTGTTTTGAGCTTTGTGATGATAAATACGGGAGCAACTAGCTGGATGAAAAACATCCATGAGGCCATCTCTGCCTTTAAATAATCATGAGAGCAGTTAGGTAGAGAGGAAGAAGGTTTGCTGCTCACCAGCCGCAGCGAAATCATGCGCACGCTCTCCTCCGGTTCATTGCCAGCTGCAGCAGCGCAATCTCCTTGCGCGCACGATGTCGAGAGTTGAAGTTGCAGATCGCGACGTATCCAAAGATTGCAATAGAAAATCACAACAGTAGTTCGAGGAGAAAACAGAAATCACAAGAGAAGACAATCCATAAGTGTGCTGTTTTTATTTTCCCCCCCTTGTTTCACTGGCAATGCTGCTGCTCGTGCATGGTAGGAGCTGCCATTGAAACCGTCATTGATCAAGAGTGAAAGGGAAGAAGAGTGATGTGTCCAGTTTAGTCTGTTTACTTGCTTGTCATTTTTTCGTGGAATTTGGAATTGGGTCGTTCGGCAGATCGCCATGGCTTCTTCTTGTTCTTCTTGTTCTTGTTTCTCCTTGAAAGCTCCAGGCTTGTGGAGGTTTTGGGTGATGCGGTTGGTGATGGGGATGGTGGTCCTGGTGTTGCTGCAGTTATCGTCTTCTGCAAAGGCGTTTTACCTCCCTGGAAGCTACTTGCATGCATACAAGGAAGGGCATGAGATATGGGCGAAGGTGAATTCAATGACGTCTATCGAAACGGAGCTGCCTTACAGTTACTACAGTCTACCGTTTTGCAAGCCCAAAGACGGCATCAAGAAGGTGGCGGAGAATCTAGGCGAGCTACTGATAGGAGACCAAATCGAGAATTCGCCTTACCGCTTCCGGATGAACCAAGAGGAATCCGGTGTCAAACTCTGCGTGCAGGAGCAGCCACTGACGGAGAATGAGGTGAAGCTGTTCGAACAGCGGATCGACGACTACTATCAGTTAAATCTCATTCTCGACAATCTACCCGTCACGAGGTACACGAAACAGAATGATTCGAGCGATGTGCTTATGAGATGGACCGGATTGCCCATTGGGTTTCGCTTCAACGATGAAAACGACGACGTGCATTACATCTACAATCACCTCCAATTCAAGGTCTTGATCCATCCTTACGACAGCATGGACACCAGCGTTGTGGTGGGAGATGGATTGATGGTCAAGACGTCCTCTGGAGATGACAAGAACCTGGACGACACTTTCATGGTAGTTGGGTTTGAAGCTATCCCTTGCAGCATTCTTCGTGACCCCATAGCTGCAGATTCTGTTAAACAGTATGGCAAATTGCCAGAACCGCGCTGCAACCCGGAGGGTCCCTTCCAACCCATCAAAGTGGGAGAGAGAATTGTGTACTCCTACGATGTCAAGTATGAGCTGAGCTCCATCCGTTGGCCAAGCCGGTGGGATGCTTACCTCCAGATGGAAGGGGCAAGAGTGCATTGGTTCTCCATCTTCAACTCCCTTGTGGTCATCTTCTTTCTTGCGGGCATTGTGTTTGTGATCTTCCTGAGAACAATCCGTAGAGATTTGAATAAGTATGAGGAGCTGGACAAGGAAGCACAAGCACAGATGACAGATGAGCTTTCTGGATGGAAGCTGGTGGTAGGTGATGTATTCCGTGCACCAAGATTCCCTGAGCTTCTCTGCATTATAGTTGGAGATGGAGTGCAGATCATGGGAATGGCCATTGTGACAATTCTGTTTGCTGCTCTCGGATTCATGTCGCCTGCTTCTCGAGGGATGCTGCTGACAGGCATGGTGTTGTTGTATCTCATCCTCGGTATTTTTGCGGGTTATGTGGCTGTGAAGATGTGGTCTAACTTGAGAGGAGATACTACAGGATGGAAATCCATCTCATGGAGAGTTGCATGCTTCTTCCCAGGGATTGCCTTCACCATTTTGACAGTGCTCAACTTTATTCTGTGGGCAAATGACAGCACTGGTGCAATCCCCATCTCTCTTTTCTTCATTCTGTTGCTGTTGTGGTTTGGAATCTCAGTGCCATTGACACTCTTGGGAGGGTTCCTTGGATCATTCACAGAGCCAACTCCATTCCCAGTACGCACAAACCAGATCCCTCGAGAAATCCCAATACAGAAATACCCTTCATGGCTCTTGGTCTTGGGTGCTGGTAGTCTCCCCTTTGGAACCTTGTTCATCGAGCTGTTCTTCATCATGTCGAGTATCTGGATGGGACGAGTGTACTATGTATTTGGTTTCTTGTTTGTGGTCTTGTTGCTGCTGCTCATCGTGTGTGCAGAAGTGTCGGTGGTTGTGACATACATGCATCTGTGCGTCGAGGATCATCGTTGGTGGTGGAAGTCTTTCTTCACATCAGGTTCAGTCGGATTCTATGTCTTTCTGTACTCCATCAACTACCTCGTATTTGATCTACATGGCTTGAATGGGCCTGTCTCAACTATTCTCTACATTGGTTACTCTATTCTTATGGTGATTGCAATCATGTTTGCAACTGGCACAATCGGTTTCCTGTCATCATTCTACTTTGTGCACTACCTATTTGCATCTGTGAAGTTTGACTGAGTTGTGTATGGACACTTAGCACTTGCATAATCTATGCTTGCACAAGTGCAGAGATTAGCAGCTTACATGTGAGGTGATGAAATTGAAGCATTTGAAGGCATTACGAGGAGCTGTGATGTAGCAATCTTGCACAGGGTTGAGTTTCCTACAATTGCAATTGAAAAACGGCAGCATAGTTAGTTTATAGTTAGTTTGGTTTTCCTGCAACCACAGATTTACCTCTACACCCTTTTCCATTGCATGGATTTCTTCTTCTTGGTGCTGAATCTGGTGAACATTGGAAGAGTAGAGCTTTGTTAGGGATCTTAAGAGAAACTGGTTTAGAAAAGGGTTTTTCAATTTGCTTATACAACAAGATGCTGCTGCCACTTTCATGATAAAAACTGCAGAAACAATAGGAACGAGCTGTGTTCACAGTTCTAAGTGCAGACATTTCTGTGAAAACTGTGTTGCAGTTACTCTCCACTTTCATATTTGATGCTATCTTTCATGGGATCTTGTGTTAGCTGATAAAAATTGCATTGTGCATCCATGATTCTCTACTTGGACAATTCAAGATGCTCATGTACTTGTAGCATTGCAAATGACCCATGATCTTATCCTGAACTCATAGAAGAGCTACAGATGAGGAAGGTGAAGATTCTGGCTGCAATAGTGACTGAATTTGTCCAAAACCAGTCACTCAGATGGAAATTTTGTCAAAAGGATGATGATTTGATAACCTGACCATCTGCAAAAATCAGAGAGCTTTGACAAAAATGTGTGCACTTGGAACGGTGACCACACTTGATCATTCCATTTGTGTAGCACAAAAAATAAAATAAAAATCTTTTGTCAGCAAAAATTGCAAAACCTTTCTTCAACAAGTTCTGGTTGCAAATAAATGTTCTGCTCTTTTATTCACCAGATCAGCACCAAGAAGAATCCCAGTGAAAGAGAAAATCTTGGTACAGGTATACTGAACTAAACTACCTGCAAATTTCAATACATTGTAAGAGACTTAATGCCAACTAGATAGTCATATGTACACCAATATTCCTTCTCACTCCTTCAATGTTCCACACTTCAGGACTTCCTGTGTCAGTGCTTATGTAGACCCCTTGCATTGCTTGAAACAGCCCATGCATCTCCTGGTGCATGAATTATCCAAACACTAATTGCACAGACATCAAGTCAAGTTTCATCCAATAAACAAGGTAGTGCACATAGTAAAATAATGTTCGAAATCCTGTTGTCCTTGTTGCAAAGATGATGGCAATCACCATGAGAGAACATGGTCACAATTGCCATGCATGTGATTTGCACTCCATCGCTCTACCACAATGTGAAGAAGCTCTACAAACCTTGGTGCATTGAAAACATCACCCATCACTAGCTTTCATCTTGAAAGCTCCTCTGTCATCCATGCTCGTGATTGCTTGTCCACCTCCTCATACTTGGTTGAGTCCTTTCGTGCTTTCACCTTTGTCATCTATGCTTGTGATTTCTTGTCCAACTCCTCATACTTGATTGAGTCCCTTTACTCTATCCCCGAAACAAAAACAAATTCTATGCCAGCAAGACAAGAGATGATTATCATAGAGCTGAGAGTGGAGAACCAATACACACTTGCACCCTTCATTTCAAGGTATCTACATCCCACCTGGCTAGGCTAGTGGAAAGGACTCAACTCATAAGAAACATCATATGAGTACACAATTTGGTCTCTAAATAAGTTCCAACCTTAACTTTGCAATAGGTTTCGATAGTTGTACTACATCAAAAGAGAATTTGTAGCACACATGATGAAGAACACTATAAGGATTAACTTCAAAACCAACTACCATGAGTGAACACTCTAGACTCTTATCAAAGTAGTTGCACCAATATCAATTTTATCTCCTATCCCTAAAACCTCATCTTGGTCTTGGCATTGCTCTCAAAAGTTTGTGGGTTTAGTTTTTTTCCATCTTTTCCCTCACTTCATTTTTGTTATCAAGGTTCAACTATTCTTCCATCTAGTCATGGCTATAGGTTTTTTCATATGTGTTGGCCTACAATTTGTTGTGTCCTTGATGTAAAAGTACAAACTTTTACAAATGTGTGCTTACACTTTATTTTCTTCAAGTTTACTCTAAAGCTCATCATTTGTTGATAAATTTTATTTTCTTCTATTTTTATGCAATTTTTTTCAAATTTGTGTGCTTGAAATATGTGTTATTGTAAAATAGATTTCTTAAAACATTTGTGTTTAAACTTTGGGTCCAAGCATATTAAAAGGAACCAAAGGTGCTTCCTTAGGTGATTTTTAAAATAAATATTGAATTTTTTATTTCAAAAATTCATTATATTATTATGTTAAGGTTTGTGTCGCAAATTTGTAAAAAATATGTCATTTCAAATCTTTTCAATTTTATTTACAAATCCTTACAAATATTGGTCACAATTGTTATCAAAATGTTTTTTCAATTTTGAATAATTAACTTTATGTAAAAAAATTTAAAAATTATACTAATATATTGAAAGGAAAATTGTTTAATATTGAATCCATTTACAATTTTTATTTTAAAAAAAATCAGATACACAAAATTAAATAATGGTTACAATTGATGCAGTACAAGTTAACAAACTTATGGCTCATTGTGTTTTTCAAAAGTGTCTGTAAATCGTTTTTCTTTTGTTTTAATACATATTTTAGATTTTATTTGCTTGGTGCAGATTTAAAGTTCAAACACAAAAATTTCAAAACAACTATGAACTTTATGTTGTTTTATTTTAGTATAGATTTTGTCAAATGTGTGTGTGTTTAAAATCAAAGTTTTGTTTTTTTACTATAAATTTTTTATGTTTAATAATTCCAAAGCTATTAGGATTTGAAACATTTAAACAATATTTTGTGCACTAGGTTTCTTATCACTTCTTTGAGGAGATGATTTTTTCATTCATGGTTTTGTAAAACATGTAATGATTAATCTAAATACAAGTTTAATGCATTTTGTGTCAATTCTCATGATAGGTTAACTATAAAAGTATGTTATGTGTCATATAGTTTGCAATACAAATGTTTACATATTATTATTATCATCATTATTTTTTCCATTTTTTTCCAATTGCATTTTCCCCCCATTGTTGATTATGGTTATTTTTAACATTCTTGTTGCAATTACCAAAAACTTGAAGAAAGAAACATTAATTTTTTTAAATTAAAATTTAATGTTTTGTTTTTTTGATAATCTATATAAACAAGTTGTTAAAAAATAATTCCAATTTTTCATCTTTTTTCATCATTTAGATGCAAACTTGATACATTTGTAACCAAAAAGGAAGGTGCTCAACTTAAACAATCACCCTACAACCTGCTGGATCTATACATGATCTGCAGTTTCTGAGGTTCTGAAACTAACTGCAACTCCTGATCCTTTTTGCCTAGACACGAGCATTCGCCTGCACACACCCTGGAAACTCCTGCACATGCACGGCTTGTACTCATGGACTTCCAGAGCTCTGATCACAGAATTTGAAACTTGTACTTTTATTTACAAAAAGTCCAAGGACTACATACATTCGGCCTCTAGCAGGTTCATTATCGATCAGACATCTGAGAAGGCACAACCTTTCAGCTCAAAGACTCTCAGCACTTACTCAATCCAACACCTCCAATCTGCTCCCTCACATAGTGCAACAAACGCAACCTCACAGATTCTCTTTTTTGCTGAAGTCTTCTATATTGTATGCTCACAAGCCTAATTGTACTCAAAAACCTCCAATACAGAATCATCTGAGTTCAATCTTATCAAAACCCCTCGTTGAATCTGGCTCTCATGCAAACACACTCAGCAGATCTCTAGCTTCAAATCACACTCTATCATCTTCTCGGACAATGCTTCATGAAGGCAATTACAACTACATGGCTGAGCTACTGGCGTAGCGGAAAGTCTGTAACCAGCCAAGAGCTCTGTCAATAATCAGATCTCTTTTCATGCCTACGCATTCTCTAAGTTCAACAATCATACCCTGCACTAATCCTTCCTCCACTATCTACTCTCCATCGAACCACTTTGAACCTCCTTCCTCCTTCACTCTTCAGCTCCCCCCACTGAACCTTCTGCCTAGCCATTCAAATTTTCACACCTCCTCAGCCACCAGTGTCCCAACCGCCTCTGCTCATAATTGCAGCTCCATTCCTCACCATAATTTCGTGCCGCCTCAACCACGCGTGATCAGCCTTCATGCTCATTCAGTAGCAGCCGCCATGCATTCCTTCCTGTACAACATCTCACACACACCCATAGAGAGATCTCCCCATGCACTCCCATGAAGCAGTAATGGAGAGACAACCGCAACAAAAAAAGAAACGGCTAATAAAGCAAACATAAACCCCAAGATCAGGAAGTGTTCACACTGGTGTGGCAATCTAATTTCGTGTTACACATTCTCATTGGAAGTTACGTGTGATTTTTTCTATGCGTTATAGTTCTTTTATACATTCACTTGTTCATATTTGTTCTTATGCTTCAAAGAGTTCAATTTATATGCGTTTAAAACCATTTAATAAATCGATGTAACATGTTATGTTATTAAATTATTTATGATTGTGAGTTATAACTTGTTATGTTCATGAATTTATTCATTTATTATTAAATTTGTAATATTACCATAGTACCAAATGTAATCCAACTTAATTATTTTAAAATATAAGATTCATGTTAAATATATTTTTAAAAATATTTATAATTCAACATTTTTCTTTTTTGAAAATTCATGTTTAAACAATTTTTAATACAAAACATATCCCCATTCACTTAACATAATGACCTTAACAAACATGCATAATGTATTTTCAAGATGCAATTCCCTCATTAGCCTAGAGTAGGGGTTTTTTATAAAAAAAGATGAAAAGTTTTCATAAGCTAATATGAATCATCATTATTGTGGAAGGAAGTTTGTGTAAGTGCATATGGGTCTTCAAACATTATGCAAGGGAAGGCATTGACAACAATGTTTTCCCTTATGCATTCACCCAACATTCACACAACATTCAATAGGAGAAACATTTTGCATCTAATGTTTGAATTGAAATTGCAATATACATAATAAGATATGATTTTTTAAAAGAATTATTAAATTGTTCTTTACATCACTTTTCATTAAAAGTTCAAACAAATAAACATGTAATTTCATAATTTGTCAAGAGGTAAAAGTTTTAAATAAAAAATTCATGAGAATCAAATTCCACAAATTAATGTTAAGGAAATAGTTGCTAGAAGATCACATAAGTTATTACCATGCTATTCACAAATGAAAACATTAAAAAAAAAAGGTTAAACAAGAAAAATATAATAATAATTTTCATGTTATCCATCATTTAATAATGGCACTAGAAAAAAACATCTTAGGCCCATTTGATAAATTAACACAAAAAGGTGAAATTAGTTTTAAAAACAAAGAAAATATGAAACAAAAACATTCATGCAACAATTTTGGAAATAATTGTAAAAATTCATAATTATAATTTTTCCATCATAGAGAAATAACTTGCTCTAAAAAAAATCATTCAGTTTTCATTATAAGGATTTTAAAAATGTGTGAAATAGACCAACCTTTATTGATAAGTATTTAAAAAAATTCATTGAATAACCATTTGTTTAGGTAAGAATTTTCATTCCAAAAGCCTATTTTCATTTAAAAGGTTACAAATTAAAAATTTACAAAATCATCAATTTTTGTTCAAACATGGTAGAATTGTTAATACTACATTTATTGTCCAAAATGTGCGCAAATTTTGAAATAAATGATTAATAATGATGAAGGCACAATTTTACTTGAAAATAAAATAGAATCAAATTTAAATTATGTTTAATTTAAATGCAACGTATTTCTTAATCATTTTTTAAAAAATCACCCCATTTAATGATCAAACTTATGGTATTGATATTGTGTTTCATCTACTCTATAATTTTATCAATTGCATAAATAATTTTTAGAGGATGATTAAAGGAATTATTTTGGAATTTTTTCATACATGTTTCAAATTAATTATTTTTCACAAAGAATGGACCTATTGAGTGAGAGCACTATTGAATGAAAGCACGTTAAATGGACCAAATTTATTGACAATTCAAAGTCCATTTTTTGAACCATTTTCAATGTATTTATGATTATTTACAAAAAAAACCCTTCAAATTATGTTTCAAATAACATTTTGGTTTTGTTATTCAATTTTTCTATAAGAAAAAAAATGCATAACCATGATTTGGGGATTGTGATGATGGTTTTGTTTCATTTGCAAAGTTCATTTTAGATTGAGTATTGATTTTTTTTTTTATGTGATGTTTTTATAATTTGAAAGATTTAAAAAATTAACGCACATTTTGATGAGTGCATTTGAATCATATATATAAATATTATGATGATACAAAAAATTAACACAATAATTTTTTAAAAATCTATCATAATGTGTTTTCACATTGTCATACATTTTGTTCAACAATATATGAATTGGTCATAAATTGAAAACTAACAAATGTAATTAATAAAATGTTAATAAATTGGCATGCACAAAAACTTATGATGATTTATTAAATTATATATCTAGTGAAAGTTCACAACATTTTTTTTCATTACTAATAAATATATCACATTTGATCAAATAGGAAACTTTTTGTCATCAATCAAATAAGATTTCACTTTGTTTCATTTACAAATGAAAAAACTTGTTTAAATATATTATTTATTTCAATGATTGATATGAACATGTTTTTTGACATTGTCACATCGAAGATATAATTTTTAAATGTAAAACATTTAAGTAGATGTTAATTTTTACCAAGTTGGTTCAAATAGATGAAATATTATATTTTTTACATTTCATGGTTAATGCATGAATAAAATGCATTTATGTACTTTCAACTTTTATTTTTCAAAAGTGTTTGAATACCATATTGATCAACTAATACCAAACATACTTGTTATATATTTTTATTATATTAATAAATTCAAATTTTTTATACAATTTATTATAAATTCAATGGATCCTATATTGGTTTGATAATAAAATTTGAAAATTTTTAGAGTTTATTTGTTGCATATTTGTTCATCAAATAATGTTGTGAAAATGCAATTTTTCATTTTCTATATATATTTGATTATGTTTTCATGCATTAATATTATGTTTACAAAGTTATGATACTTTTCATAATAAATTAAAAAATGAAAAATAATTCCAAAACCATTCAAATTGTGGATATGCTCCATGAAATTTATCATTTTTTTCAATAAAGGATGATTTTACCATTTTAATTCCATATGAAAATTACACCAATATCACATGTATCACTAGAAGTTATGATTGATTCACTATAAGTTTGTGATATATTTAAGTTTTAATTTTAAAATCTCATTCAAATGAAATGAAGCAAAAACAAAATTGTGTAGTTCAAAAGGAAAATTTTCCTAACTTTCCCTTTCTAATACATTTTCTCCTTTTTATAAAACATAATTTTTATGATTAGTTACATTAAATCATAACGTTGTGGGATATCCTTGCAAAATCAAATATGTGCCACATTAAATAAAACCATAAAGTTAACAACATGTGATTGTGATATTGAATCATGATATTCCTAGATTATGAATGTTTGTTGTTAAAGTTTTTTGTACATTCAAAATAAAGATAACGTGAATATTCATTTTAGCAAAACTTGCAAATCCATAAATCACACATCAAAAAACATTAATTTTTAATTTTTCAAATTTTTGTCATTGCATTAGAAAATATGTTTTCCCCTTTGATCCCATTAAAAGCACCTTGAATGGTTATCTTAGATCAACTTTTCTCTGGCTTCAATTGAACATGATTTGAAAAAACAATAATAACATTTGAAGTTATGAATGCAATTAAAAGTAAAAACAATCCTCACAAATGATTTAAATATTTAGAAAATATGTTTAAATCAATGAATATATTTTTGAAATGCTTTAAAAACAAGTATTCATTTTCTTTAATTAATCATGTTATGAGAAAAAAATTGCATTTCAAAATTTAGATATGCAAAAGGATTTAAATTGAACATGTTTGTAATGATGTGTTGACATTTTTTTAATATAACATGAAAATGTTTTGAGTTGATTAAGGACATTATTTGTGATTGTGAAGGTGAAAGGTTCAATTCTCACTTATGACATCTTATAATAAAAGTGTCTCTAACAAAACTTTATATTTGAGCATTATTAAATATTTCATCATTCAAGATGGAGTTTACAAATTTCCCCTAGCCCCATCATAAACACCATAAAATACCTTGCAATAAAGCATAAAAAAGAAGAAACCATTGACGTTTCAACACTTTGGCCAATCATTACAATTGATCAATAAAAATATCATTTGTTCTTATTGTACCCTTGCAAGGAACTATTTAAACACATTTTTCCATTCCATTAAAAAAAACTTTGACAATATTCATGCAAAAATTCATCCAAAATTCATAGGTTTCTACATGCTTGGCAACTTGTAACAAATATTGAGCCCAAAGCAAATTGGTCTCAATTGTGATAATCTCAAGGTCTTTAGCTTCCTCTTCATTCCTCTCCACATCTGCATTTCCATGTTTATTTGCAATGTAGATTCATAAGGTGTGTGTGCAATGAGTTCAATTTTTTGGATGACCTCAAATTCCATGTCATGGAAAACCCATGAAAGAGAAAAATGCCAAGACAATGAAAAGAAAAACAAAAGAATGTTAAGGCATCAGGAAGAAAAGAAAAACCTTCCGGTAGTCAAAGCTCCAAATCTGGAGATGGAGCTACACATATTTTAGCTTCATCACAATAATAGAGCTCTTGTAATTATATTAACCTCAAAAGCATGAACTCTAATCCCTTTATTTCATGTTTTCAGACCTTCATGCTTCAAATAAAATTGTGTTTAGGTTTTGATCTTACATATTTCATGACTTGAATTTAAATTATCATGTTCTATGTTTGGACATACATTCAGATATGCATTATTTATAGTTTGTTCTAATTCTTTTCCATGCTTAAAATTCTTTGGCCACAATAGTTTTTGTGCCCATGTGTTTAAAATTGGGATAGGATGCGTATCAAAGATTGCTTTCATATATAAGAATAATCTGCCTTCAAAAGGAAAACCATCTGTGAGCCAATACAATCCTCAATCATCTTAACTGATTTACACGGTCAAATGCAAGGGTGAACTTCCACTTTCAAGCTATACACATATGTCAAATTGAACAAATACATTCTAGGATTGAAGCCCTCCAGAACACCCTAACTGTGCTTGCTTGGCAATATGCCATATATGTATGAATTTGCAGAGAAATCTCCACAACAAACAATTCAAGAGAAAATGCAAGTGGACATTTGAGACTTGTTGCACTTGCATTTTTATTTGAGACCCATGAGAAAATTGATAGCAGGTTTTGGCAAGGTGAGTTAACAGGTTCAGTTGAGGAAGACTTGTTGTAATTAAGTATGAGGAACATACCTATGAAACTGTTTTCTTTGGCCATGGTGGGGCAGGAATTATACCCCACTTTTGACGAAGTCCATCCAGATCTTCACCAAGGTGCTTTTCATAGTATATACATATGAGGTCAGTTGCAGACTGACCTGCTTTCAGTGCCCAGGGGCCATAGTGCCCAAAAAGAACAGATCGCTGCTCTGGTTTTAAGCGCCAGGGAGCACCCACAACTGAAAGGAAGCACATGGGCAATAAAGTTTGCTGAAACTCCACCATCTTCAATGCAAGCTCACCTACCACACTAGTTGGGCAGTTGAAAAGCACATGCCAAAAATCATGCACCTTGAGGAAACACAAGGCACACAAGCAAAGTCATCTTGTCTGTGTTGAGTAGAAAGTTACAGGTAGGTCTTGATGTTTTGTGATTTTTTGAACCAGTACACAAGACAGGAGAAGGAAATTACCTCACGAGCTCGTGTTGCAACATATGCTAGCTCCTCACTCTCCAAAAATCGAACTGGTGGTCGATCGTCAGGTGAGAAGTTGCGAGAACCCATGAATTGAGCATAAGCTGCTCCAAATGTGTTTGCAGGCATGTCCCAAGCATGCCCAACAGATGTTGAGATTACTCGGGGTCGGTCCATCAAGATTTCCTGGGGATGAAACAAACAAAACATATGAGACTCACTGAGCAATACAGAAGTCATCAATATGATTACAGCTTGGTCAGATATGTTCAACAAGCCATTCCAAAATCCATCAAGATCGATAAAAAGAACTAGCAGGAAAATCCAATGAGAGTGGGGGCTAATGTGCAGAGTCATAACTATCAGAGAGATAGGCTCCAAAATTATTGGCATACAATTTAACCACACTTCTCTTGGAAACAGAGACAGACACAAAAAGCATGCAAGAAGAATTTTGTGTCCAGGAAAGCAACCCGGTGTGATGGGCTTAGTACTTATCATTTTCTTCATGCAATGAAGTGACTGTGAGACCTCAAAACCATAATGCTATAAAAGTACATGAAGAGGGATAGCAACACATACCCTGCCCTCAGGACTCTTCTTCATGCGATCTAAGAGGTTTTGAAATGCAGGAGCACCAGTGGTCTCACCGAGAGCTGCAACCAAATCTGCTCTAGCAGGGTTCACCAATGCTCCGACCGCTGACCCCACTGCCACTGCCGCCTGCTGCCATGCATTCAGTGGTACTCTGGCACCCTGAAACCTTTCAAAGTCCTTCCTCCCAGGCTCTCCATCATCCAAACCTTCTTCTTCTCTGCTTCTGTTATCGCTCCTTCCAGCTTGGGTTTGCTGCAACCTATACTGCAGCAGCAAGGGATGAGAAGACAACAATCCTGATGAGACAATAGGTCTCACAGCCGCATGCACATCCCCAAGGAACGCCGCTTGCTTCATCTGCAAACAGTGAAATGGAGCAACCACGGTCAGGGAAACCACGAAGAACGCTGGGCTCCAGAAATGCACGGGTCATCTCCTCCCACCTCCCCGTCCGTCCTTTCTCTTCAAACTATCCCGGAAATGAAAGAGAGTGCAGAGAAGAGTCCTGGAAAAACCGAAAATACGCAACCCTAAAGGTTTAGGGTTTAGTCTCCCTCTTCGCCATTCTTCCCGTTCTACTTGCTCTTCGATCGTTTGGTCCTTCTTTTGCGCTTCCGCCATCGCCAACAGTAATCCTATCACGCAATCTGTATTGGGTTGCATCGAAAGAAGAAATTGGCATGTCGAGGAAGCGCAGTGGTTCCTGCAAAAACCGAAACTACGCAACTCTGAAGGTTTAGGGTTTAGTCTCCCTCTTCGCCATTCTTCCCGTTCTACTTGCTCTTCGATCGTTTTGCTTCTTCTCTGCGCTCGCGTCATTGCCCACAGTGATCGCATCACGCAATCTGTATCGGGTTGCATCCAAAGAAGAAATTGGCATGTGGAGCAAGAGCAGTAATAGCATCATGTCTCGTAGTAGTTAAAGGGTTTTTTTTTAGTTTGGTTTTGGCGTGTGTGTGTGTGAGCACACAAAGGAGGCGAGGAGGAGAAGAAGTGGGAGGTGATGGATGCGCCTCCTCCTCCTCCAAGGAAGCGGGGGAGGCCGGCAAAGCATGCGAAGCTTGGAAACCATGGCAGTGCACTTGTTACTACGCAATTGAACTCCCGGACTGTTGTTGCAGCTGTTGTGGGTTTGCCAGATACAGCGACAGCGGCTATAAGCAATAACAAGAAGGACATCAGCAACAGTAACAGTGGCAGGAAAGGTGAGGGTAACAATGGTATGGAGGATGTGGAGATGATGGAGCAGACGATTCCACCAGGCAGGAGGCCGGGTCAGCGAGGAAGGCCGAGGAAGAAATCTGTGTTGATGGTGCCGAAGAAACGGGAGTCAGGAGCAGCAGCAGCAGCTGGGAAGGCTGCTGGGAATAGCATAAGCGACAGAGAGCTTCGTATGTCTGAATTGGAGGACGAAGAGTTGCCTGTGGAACGACCTCTTGAGAAGCCTGCCACTCGGAGAAGCAAGAAAATATCTCAGGTCCAATCTTTCACATCCACTTCTTCTTTTTTTCCTTCTTCTTCTCCTTCTTCTTCTTCTTTCTGGTTTTGGATTTGTGTGGAGAACATCCGATCTTCAAGGTGGTAAAACTCATCTGCTGCAAAGAATATACTGCGCATTTGATTGTTTGTGAACTTGTCTTGAAATCCATGAAGAGATTTCTGTTTCCTACTGGAAGCATTCTTACTTGCAAAACTTATCTCTTAGGGTTTATAATTGTATCCTCTTTTGTTAGTCTGTGTTGCTAATGCATAAATTTTTGGAGGTCCTTTTAGTTCTGCATTCTGGAATCACTACTGAGAGGTTCATCTAGAGCCTACTGTAAGAAGCTCTCAATCTTTAGTTGAAATAGAGAGCTTCGACTGAATTGTACAGTTCTGATTGAGTTGAATTTTTGTCCTTGTTTCCTTGTGGATGATGATGGAACCACTTACAATGCAGGTTCAGAAAGAGAGATATGGATTTGAGAGGATCAATGTGTTAACTGAAGTTTATTGTAACATGTTGACTGCAGGCTGTTCCTGTGTTGTTTCCCACTCCTATGGAGTCACCCAGAGGGCATGCCCCTTTGTATGATGATGGAGGGGTAGGAAATGAGGATGTAAAAGATGCCCCTTTTATGGATGCAGTCGTGAAGGTGTTTTGTGTGCACACAGAACCCAATTTCTCACTCCCATGGCAGCGCAAGCGCCAGTTTAGTTCAAACAGCAGTGGCTTCATTATAAATGACCGCCGTGTCCTCACCAATGCACACTCAGTTGAGCATCACACACAGGTTAAGGTCAAAAAACGTGGCTCCGACACCAAGTATCTAGCAACAGTTCTTGCCATTGGTACTGAATGCGACATAGGTACTGAAATTATATGTTTGTCCTTTAAGTATCCTTCAAGTGAATAGAATCATCTTCTCATTCAAACAGAAGTTTGCTGGGATGCCTAGCACTGAATTCTAAAACTATTCTCTTGGTCTTGTTCTGTGATGCAAATCATAGTACTATTATTGAGCAAATAGAGATAGGCAGGAACATGAGTACTCTCTGCCAGAGATATGTAATTGATTTGGAATTGACAGGGAACTTGTGGGGTGATCATAACAGCTATGTTGACAGTAAGCAATGATGAGTTCTGGGAGGATGTCACGCCTGTGGAGTTTGGGTCACTACCTCGCCTACAAGATGCTGTTACTGTTGTGGGCTACCCCATTGGTGGAGATACTATCTCTGTTACAAGTGGTGTAGTTTCACGGATTGAAGTTACTTCTTATGTCCATGGTGCCACAGAGCTCCTGGGTGTGCAGGCAAGTCTTTGTGTGTGGTTGATTCTTCTCGTCCATTGTTATAGCTGCTAGAGGCTGCCCTTGGAGTTGGAAAGAACTTTGAAAGGATCATGTCTGCTTCTGGGTTGACCACATTGAACTCATGCTTTTTGTACCATTGCATCAGATTGATGCAGCCATCAATGCAGGCAATTCTGGGGGTCCAGCATTCAACGACAGGGGTGAGTGTGTTGGAATTGCCTTTCAGTCATTGAAGCACGATGATGCTGAGAACATTGGCTATGTCATACCTACTCCTGTGATCAACCACTTTATCACTGACTATGTGCGGAATGGAGACTATACAGGTTCCTAAGTTTTCCTTCCTGTTTTAAATGCATTATTATTAGTACATGACAGTTTTATGTGTAATGGGAGGTGTGACTTAATTGCTTGAATGTAAATGTTATAAGTGCAGGCTGTTTGCAGAGCTGGTATGCATTCTTGAGATGTGCTAAAACATTCTCTATATCTGTTGTTGCTGTGTTATATTTGAGACCTGTTATGAAGGTGATGATGGTGTGATAATTTGTGAGTGACACCTGCAAGGTTACAACCACATGCATTTGTTGTGCTTGTTTTGGTCTGGCCAGAACTGACACAATGGTTACCTTCAAAGGGTAGATTTTTGGAGGTTTTTCTCTTCATTGATGTTTGGTGCTGTCATGCTTTCCAGATTTTTATAAATATTGTGGTCTCTGGTACATTTGTGTGACAGGTTTCCCCATTCTTGGCATTGAATGGCAAAAGATGGAGAATCCTGACCTCAGGAAAGCATTGGGTATGTCAGCTAACCAGAAGGGAGTACGCATCCGCCGTGTGGAACCCACTGCACCTGCTGCCAAGCAGCTGCAGTCATCTGATATCCTCCTGAGTTTTGATGGCATTGACATCGCCAATGATGGCACTGGTATAACACCTCACCACCTCTACAATGTCTAAGTGTTTTGGACATGAGTACTCCACCTTTGGTTCTAAGAGGTTCATTTGGCTTTTGAGCTACCTCTCTCCCTGACTTCCAAAACGTTGCTGCTCTGGATGTTCTGAGCCACTAATTTGCGTGAAGAGTTTTATTCCCATGTTAATTGAGTTCATGTGATGTGAATGTGAATGAAGTTCCCTTCAGGCATGGCGAGCGCATTGGATTCAGCTACCTTGTCTCCCAAAAGTACACTGGTGAGAGTGCAAGGGTACGAATTTTGAGGGAGTCCAAAATTAAGGAGTGTGATATCCACCTTGCAAATCACAAGCGTCTGGTGCCAGCACACATAAAGGGAAAGCCTCCTTCATACTACATACTTGCAGGCATTGTATTTGCTGCAATCTCTGTGCCCTATCTTCGATCAGAGGTGGGTACCAGAGCAATGTGTTGTACCCTTTTCAGTACATTTGATTCTCTCATTTTTTTGCCCACGCAAGAAGGATTTATTTCAATTACACATGTCACTGTTTGTCACCAATCTTGAAGGGTGTAGTGAGAGACAAAGTCCTATGCATGTCCCAGATATCACAGGGCCACCCAGAGCATTGGAATTCATGATTCTTTGAAGAGGGTTATATTTTGGCAAACATCTTACCTGATGGTTCTTTGATGGTGATGTTGACAGTATGGGAAGGACTATGACTATGATGCCCCTGTGAAGCTGCTGGACAAACTTTTGCATGCCATGTCTCAAACAGAAGAAGAGCAACTGGTTGTTGTTTCTCAGGTACTATTTTTGGACTGCAATCTCTCTTCACTTGTCCCTCAGTCTGACACTCATGTTGTGATGGTTGGCTAAGTGAAGTGGTGATGATGCCAATATTTCCCCACAGTTTTTGTTGCTGATAATAGAGCTGCAGAATCATGTCAGTCATCAGCTCACCATGCAAATTTTGGTTTTCTTTTTGAGGTGGCATTGATGTGAAATAAAACTTGGAACTCATTCTTCTGGAGACTATTGCAATCTGCAGGTTTTGGTGGCAGATATTAATATAGGCTATGAGGACATTGTCAACACTCAGGTATATAGAATTTCTGTTTGTTGATTCACATTACATCATTTGTCTCATTCTTATTGCAATTCTTTCTCTCTTGCCCTGACTTGTGAACATGGGAATTTTTAATCACTTCAGGTCCTGGCATTCAATGGAACACCTGTGAGGAACCTGAAGCATTTGGCAAACATGGTGGAGACTTGTGATGGTCAATTTCTCCGTTTTGATTTGGAGTACCAGCAGGTGAACATCTGTGTTATCTTTGCTGTTGTATGGTTGAGAGTCAAATGCAGAGGAAGAACTGCAGTTATGGACTGGATGGGGCTTTCTCAATGGATTTTGTAGCTTGTCAACATCTGGGCTTCCTGTTGCACCTTTTTTCTCAAGACAAATGCAATCCTCTTGGTAGTAGCTGATGAATTGCACTCTGTTTTGATTTGTATCCGCAGGAGTCATATGTGTCTACATTGTAGTAGCATTCTTCCTGTTTATCAGCATGTGGGTTGCAGTGATTGCTCAAGGATTTGCATGCATCTTTTAAACTTAGGATTTTACTTGCTCCCCATCACTTTCTCACAAATGGGTTCGGAATGTTTGCAGATAGTTGTGTTGGAAGCAGCGGCTGCAAAGGCAGCTACACCTGAAATTCTTTCCACTCATTGTATACCTTCAGCAATGTCAGATGATCTGAAAACCTAGGGCTTTGTTTTTTTGTTGTTTTGGGTGGGAGAAAGAGATGATCAGGGCATTCTGAAATTGCTGATGCGCAGAAACAGTGAGCTGGAATAGTGGCAAAAAATTTCCAGTATTTTAGCTTTTTTCTTTAAATGTTTCTGCTTCACACCAGAGGCTGTTATTACTACTGCCACTACTTAGTGGTGCTGAATGGAGAAGATCTTGTTTTTCCGCAGTTTTCCCATGCGTAGAACCTCTTTGTTTTGCCACTGGCATGTGCAAACTCATGTCAGAGAATCATCAATTGGCTTCCCAAGTCCCAGAGCTGTTGAGTGAGGAAGTGCAACCCATTATTGCCGTATTGACAAATGCGGTTAAGTGTTGTTTTGATGTTTTTGGTTTTGACTTGGGAGTGTCTTGAGTCTTTCTTCCAAACTATGAAGCTGAAATCTCTGTATCTCCAAACAATTGTTATTAAATTTGATCTGCCAAATTGTTTCTACAATTCAAAAATTCTTGATGAAGAAGAAAATCATTATCAGTGTGGTGGGTTGATTGATTAACTTGCATCAGGATAAGAGGCTTGATGATAACAAGCTGCAAAAGAGATCTTGGGGAGGACCATTTGTTTTAATGGTACAACAAGCTGTGAAATTCCAGTTTTGATTCCATCAAATCTTGAGTTCCAACTCTACAAGAAAAACATGCGCAGTTTGATGTTGAAGTTGCAGTTGAAGTTGCAAATATAATGTTGCAAGCAACTTTCCTATTATGGCTATAAGCTTTGAATTCTGCAATGTTGTTTTGTTGTTGATTGCAAGTGACTTTTCCATTCTAGTTTTGAGTTTCAAATCCTGCAATTTTGTTTTGTTCTTGATTTCAAGCAACTTTTCCATTCTAGTTATGAGCTTTGAATCCTGCAATGTTGTTATGTTGTTGATTGCAAGGAACTTCTTCATTCTAGTTGTGATCTTTGCAACCTTCAATGCTGTTTTGTTGTTGATTGCAAGCAACTTTTTTCCATTCTAGTTCCGAAACAATACTGCATGTCCTTTGCCTTTTGTCATCCTCAATTGTTGCAAGCTTGCAACATCAAAGATGTTTGTTGCAGATTATGTTGCTGATTTGTTGCAACACTGCCATTCCATTTTGGTGCTGCATGAAAGCTGCTTTTGTATCCAAGCTCCATACAACAACTACAACCAAAAAGACATACTCTGGTCATTGATTCTTGTGCCTTCTTTGCTTGTGTGTGTCTCTCTGCCTTTCCTTGAATTTCAAGAAATCACTTTTGTATGTCTTCTATCAGCATGTAGCCATGCAGGGTTTTGGTGGATAAAAGCCTGCACCGGTATGCTTGAATCAATACATTTACAGGATTTCTCCAAAATTGGAACACTACACCTTTTGGCCAACCTTTTCGGCCATGCTGGTCATCTACATGAGGCAGAGAATATGATGAAGGCAATGCCCTGTGAACCAAATGTGGCTGTGTGAATGGCTTTGCTTAGCGCTTGCAGAATTCATGGTAATCTTCAGATGGGAGAACACATTGCTAAACAAGTCTTGAACTCTAAGCCTCAAAACATTGAAGGTTATGTGCTACTATCAAACATGTATTCTGCTGTTGGCAACTGAGATTTCAGTGAGAAAATTGAACAGCAAACAAAGGAAAGAGATGTAAAGAAACAGGCAGGTTGGACTTGATTGAAGTGAAATAAGAGAAAGCAAAGTGCATGAGTAATGTGCTAGAACCCTGTCTGTGAATAGCTTCTACACATTGAACTGGTAGTTCACTCAAGATAACTAAGAAAACGAATTCAAACCATCAAATCCAGCAATCCCATTGACCTGAAAAACAAATCTTCAAACCGACACACAACCCTAGTCTGCTGAAGATTGAAAATAATGTTCCCTTTCTACCATTTCCATTGATCCTCTGAAATTCTCACGAACCTACCACACCCTATTACACATTTAACTGTTAGTTTGCTCAAGATAACTCAGAAAAACAGTTTCAGACCACCAAATCCAGCAATTTCATTTTTTCTTCACACCTAC
>Ga0209208_10002795_pt1 | contig 25098 bp, 27 predicted proteins | sample S1TSphfallax_3_FD_187694 | JGI IMG/M metagenome (GOLD analysis project Ga0209208, IMG submission 187694) | Host-associated microbial communities from peat moss isolated from Minnesota, USA - S1T2_Fd - Sphagnum fallax MG (SPAdes) (version 2) | ecosystem: Host-associated > Plants > Peat moss >...
CAAGCATGTGTCAGCCAATGGAGTTACCTCAAGCTCTTCCTCGCGTGATGAGAATGATGGTTCTATCAATGGCAACAATTCACAAGACCTTAGCAGTGAAACTTTTGACAGCACTGAAGCTAGTAATTCAGAACCAAACACACCAGGTGAGATATATGAAAAGATGTTTTGATCTCTCTCTCTCTCTCTCATTTCTAGCGTAGACAATACACAAATAAAGCTTGGGCATAGCTCTCTCTTCAACTCAGTTGCATGGCAGTTTCTTGAGGGTTCAAAATGGATTACATACCAAAAAGCCATGCCTGCAGTTAAGTACTCACAACCATGTGGCACTTTGTTTCTCTACATTTCATGTCTCCTCCAGATGGATCAGGTACTATAGAGATATCAGAACATCCAAATACATCTGAGCAGCAATCAGCATCACTTTCTGCACGGCAGGCTACAAGCAGAATGTCATTCATTGGGAAACTACTGATGCCTGGAAGGGACCAACAGCAAGAGGATGAAACTGAGAGGGGCAACAATAAATTTGATCACAATGCAGAATTTAGTGTGTAGTAAGCTTCGGTTGATGAATGTTTGGTAGTGTGTATGCTATGATCATTTTATAACCCCAACAAAGAGGGGCTATTGTACCCAGTGTCACATAACAGGAAGAGTGTAATCTTAATGCTGGCCAACTTGGTTAGTCAAAGTGAATTTCTTAAAGGAAATGTTGTATCATGGGATACATTTTGCACTTCAATAAAGGATGACAGGTGTGTCATTTGGTACCTCACACTCATTTCATGTGAATGGTTGTAACTAGATAGAAGAACTGCCATGCTATCACTGCCTGGATGGATGTGTTGATATGCATACTTCTAGAATCCTCAATTGTTTGTAGTGGCATTTCTAGTGGAATTCATTCCCTGACACTACTTCCTTTCAAACTTCATACACAAAGACACCAATTCACACTGCCAGGATGTTGTTGCCCCTCCCTCTGAAAATCAAATTAGGCACTAGAAAAAGAGCTTCCAGCATGCAGTCTGAGGCATCACTCCACAAACCTAAAGTGCATGCATACCAGAAGCAATCTGAAAGACCCTTCCCTATTCCACATAGAAGAGACTGCTGGCATCACCAGTAATCCCTGCAAGAACAATGACCATCCTGAAAGTGATGGAAGCAATTGGCATCTCTGACTATGATTTCTCTCTTAACTACATTTGCAATGAACTTGGTAAATGTGTGGCAATCGCCACATATTCGGAGGTTTTTGAAAATCCGAAGTGGAGTATAAGGAGGTGTACTGATCAGCCCATATGCAATAGCCAGCTTCTCACTATGGTGACACGAACGAAACAATTTCTCTTCTTCCTCTACATCATGCAGCACAAGTTTTGTATCAGGCACATATCCAGCATCCTTCATCTGCCCTGACAATCTCTTCAGTTCTGCATGGATTTCAACCATTTGAGGATGGTCTTGATCATCCACAACAAACGTGTGAATTTCATTATTCACTTCAATCCAGGTTGGTCCTGGCTGTTTTTTCATGCCCTTTTCCAATCTCTGTCATTGAACATTTGCACTGAGATCCCACTTGCCTGCAGCAGCATAGATGTTTGATAGGAGCACATAGCTTGCAACATTCCCAGGGTCCAATTCAACAAGTTGTTTTGCAATACGCTCTCCCATCTCCATGTTATGATGAATCCTGCAAGCACCAAGGAGAGCTACCCATACAGAAGCAGCAGGCTCACAGGACATAGTACTGATGAAATCCTCTGCTTCCTGAAGATGGCCAGCACGGCCAAGAAGATCAACAATGCAGGCATAGTGCTCCACTGTTGCAGGAACACCATAAACTGATCCCATGGATTCAAAGTAGCAGAGGCCTTCATCCACTAGGCCCGCATGGGTACAAGCTGACAAAAGAGAAATGAAAGTGACTTGGTCCATCTCTACACCTGCTTGAGACATCTGTTCAAAATGTCTGAGAGCTTCCTTACCAAGCCCATGCATCGCATATCCCTTGAGCATGGCAGTCCATGTGACCACATCATGCATAGGCATCTTGTTGAACACTTTCTGTGCATCCTCTATGCTCCCACATTTGGCATACATATCAAGGAGGCTACTACCAACAAAAACAGCTGACTCGAGACCACTTTGAATGATCTGTTGATGAATACGCCTGCCTTCTTCAAGTGCTGATACACTGGCACATGCATTGAGCACTCCCACAAATGTGACAGGATCTGGCTCCACTCCTTTCTGTTCCATTTGCTGAAACAGTTCTAAGGATTTCTGCCCTTGCCCAGATTTCAAAAATCCCAGAATCATAGCATTCCAAGCAACCACATTTCGTGAGGACATCCTGTTGAATACCTTCCAAGCATCAGATATGCACCCACATTTAGAGTACATGTTGACAAGGCTACTACCCACAAATATATCAGACTCACAACCATTCTGAATTATCTGAGAATGAATAAGTTTTCCTTCTGCAAGTGCCATTACACTAGCACATGCATTCAGTACTGCCACAAAGATACCAGGGTCTGGCTTCACTCCCTCCAGTTGCATTTGTTGAGCTAGTTCCAAGGCCTTCTTCCCTTGCCCACATTTGACATAACCCAGAATTATGGCACTCCATCCAAACATATCATGCACATGCATCCTACTGAACACTCTCCAGGCATCTTCTATACTCCCACATTTGGCATACATATCCACAAGGCTGTTACCCACTAAAACATCAGATTCACACCCACTTTGAATAATCTGTTGATGCAGATGCCTGCCTTCTTCAAGTGCTGCTAAACTAGCACATGCATTCAGCACTCCCACAAAGGTCAGAGTGTTAGGCTCCACTCCCTCCTGTTGCATTTGTTGGGATAATTCCAATGCCTTCCGCCCATAACCACATTTCACATGTCCAAGAATCATAGCATTCCAAGAGACCACATTGCGTGTAGGCATCCTGTTGAAGACTCTCCATGCTTCCTCCAGGCTTTTACATTTTACATACATGTCTACGAGGCTATTACCCACAAATAAGTTAGACTCCAAACCACTTCGAATTATGTGCTCATGCACACGCCTGCCTTCCTCAAGTGCCAAAACACTGGCACATGCATTCAAAACAGCAACAAAAGTGACAGCACCAGGTTCCAGCCCCTCTTGTTGCATCTCTTGAGCCAATGCTAATGCCTTGTGTCCTTGGCCACATTTCACATATCCCGAAATCAATGCATTCCATGCAACAGAATCACGTGTTGGCATCCTGCTGAAAACTCTCCAGGAATCCTCTATGCTCCCACATTTGGCATACATATCAACAAGGCTATTACCAATGTAGACATCTGACTCAAAACCACTTTGTACAATCTGTGCATGGATACGTCTACCCTCCTCAAGTGCTCGTAGACTAGCACATGCATTGAGCACTGGAACAAAAGTGAACCTGTCAGGAATTGTGCCTTCTTCTTGTTGCAGTTGTTGAAAAAGCTTGAATACCATCTCATAGTGCCCAGCCTTAGCATACCTTGCAAGCTGTATGTTCCTCTGAAAAATGCTTACTTGTACACTCCCTGGAGCCATTGCCATCAGCTTTGATTCAACCCACGGGGGTTTCAAATTGTTATTGAGCCACAGTGCCTTCTGTGTCCTCTTATGTTTGAAATCAGGATATTTTGCATGTCCCTGTGACGAGAAATCCAAAATCTCTCATTCATCAGCTGTGTATTTCTGACAGCCAAGCGCTGCAAACCAGGTGATCACCATGACAAACCAGCAAAGACTGATTGCTCCCAACTTGCTACATCCTCAAAAGAATCCCAGCAGCAACCAGTTTGCATTTACCTTTTCCAACCTGTGATCCCACCATTGTGAAGGATCTGAAAAGAATTCCAGCCAAAGCTTCTCTACAATCCTTCTCTGGTTGTCTGCAAGCAACCACAGAAACTGATGAAAAACAAACATACAAGCTCTCACAGCTGTAGGCTACAATGAGAAAGCATGGTGTTTCAACCAAGGTTAAAAATGTGGATGAAACAAATCAGATATTCCATATCCCGGATACTGGCTCTCCTTTTCATGACCACTCAAAGATGGAGCTCTGCAATTACTGTGAGGATTTTGTGCTAGCTTGTAAAAACATTCAACACATATACTCACCTGAGAATGGAGCTGGTGTGATTACTGGAAGATCTTTTCTTTCAGAAGAGGCTAGAACCCTGTGGCAACGACCAAAAACTGTTGCAAGCAGTTGATATTATTATTGTGCGAAAAACTCAGAAACGATGCTTCAACCCGACTCTTCTTAAGCACGCTCAAATCCTCCCACCGAATGGAGATGATCAATAGGAAATAGCTTCAATTTTTTTTGCTCTCGTATGAACAAAATTACAGACCTGAGGGTCACGGAACAAACGAGGAGAGCAGCAGAAATTTGCAAGGTGCAGTAGAAGTGTAAAAAAGATTAAGTCCTGGACTCACCCGAACAAAGACCGAAGCGGACTCGTGATGCAGGTATGATGAGCTCGCGCATTGCCATGAGCACGAAGGATCACGAAGTAGAGAGATTTGCATCCATGTCGCGATCGATTCGAGAGCGCGGAGGGAAAACACACACCAATACTCCTGAAGGTTGCCGCGCGCTAGAACCTTGCATCACAGAAAGGAACGACAAAACCAAATTCATAGGGTTGTAAGGTTGCGCATGTGCGTGCACGGAAGAAATTCTGCGGACGAATTTCTGTCTGCTTTCACAAACTTGTCTCCTTCCCTCCCTCATTCAGACCAACTCCAAATCTTCTCCTCCTCTTCTTGTTCTTCTTGAGTGATCCAGCTCTGGGATCCTGTCTGCAGCAATAAGAAATTCAGATCGGAAGGGAGAAGTTCAAGGTGATGTAGTTTCTCTTCTTACAATTGCTATGAGTGTGGTGATCTTTCCAGTGAATGCTGCAGCAGCAGGTGTGTTGTTTGGTGCCTCGATCTTCGTTTGAATGTCAAGCGCAGATCTATACTAAGCATCTGGCTGTTCAATGTCCAACTCAAACCCTTGCTTTGCCGCCTTCTTTTCTGTCTGTAATCAATTGTGTAGGGATGATGGCAGTCAATCCATGGAACATAGGATTTGGGATCTTGAAGTTTGGCATGAAAGAATGTGAGTCGAAGTGCAGTGACAAAACCAGCAACAAGAGCAACCTCTGGAGTATCATCTCCTTGTTTCCAATTGTGTTGAGTTTTGAGCTTGGATCTGCCTGGATCAGATGTACCTGCCAATCTTTTGTGCACATTGCTTCAAACCAATTTGCATGTTTCTCCTTGTGCACTGAATGTGGAGAAGTTCCATGAGATCAGAAAGCAATTCCACTCTGAGGTGCTATGTTTTTCACCCGTTTTGACTGTTATCTGCGGCAGGCTAGAGAAGGATCGTGAAAGAACTTTGCTGCTTGTTTCTTCTCAGGTACTACAGACTGGTGATCCTGCACAGTTTGACAAGGTAATGGAAAAAATGATGCTAAAAATTGACTGTGAAGGATACATGATTCTTTGTTGTCATGATTGCCTAATCTGCACCAGGCTGTGAGAAACACATGGCTGATCAGCTGGATTTGGACTTCTGGCCATAGGGACACATAAGATATCCTGATTTTAAACAGAAGAAACTGAGGAGACAGTCTGGCTCCACAGCAATTTGAACCCCACAATCAGCAGAACCAGAGCCGGCTGCAATGATGGCACCAGGAACTGTAAAATCCAGCAGTTTCAACTGAATGTAAGGCTTGTGAGAGATGCTAAAGCTGGGCAAGATTGAAGCTTTTTCAAAAAATGCAGCAAGGAGGCATGATTCTTGACAGGTTTGCCTTTGTTTGAATATTTCAATGCATCTCCTAGTTAGCACTTGGCGATTGAAGATGGACCATGTGAAAATGTGCAAAGATAGAAAGCATTGTCATTCACAAATGAAATGGAAAGGTTGAAGCTAGGCCACTCTGTCACTCTTTGTGGGTGTTCTGAGTGCTTGTCCAATGATTTCAGCATTGAAAGAAGGATGAAATGTTGATGACAAGATCACTCAAAGTGCTGTGATTCTGATTTTTTTGTGGGTAGCAGACTTTTTTAGATGTATGTTAAATATGGTAGTCCCCTAGAGGATGCATGGAGAGTCTCCACCAGATGGTTGCATGAAATTTGTTCTCTTAGAATGTTAGGATCCTGATACATGTGAAACATTGTCAACGTAAAATATCTTGGACCTATTTTAACAACTGCAGTGTGAAGGGGTGCAACAATGAGTACCTTTCTCACCTTTGTTGCAGTGCTTACAGCTGTGTTTGTGCATTAGCACTTGTAGAAGGCATGCATGTGCACAAACAGCTTGTTCAAAGTGGGTGTGGGTCTGACATCTTCATGGGTAGTAGTAAGCTTGTTGACATGCATGCAATTTGTGGGAGCATTGAGGATGTGTTGGAAATGTTCAGCAAGATGTCTATCCACAGCGTGGTCTCTTGGACTGCCATGCTTCAAGATATGTCATGTGTGGGCTTGGTAGGGAAGCTCTTGGACATTTGAACTCTTTGCTCTTGGACACAACAAGGTCATGATATGGATAAGTTCACCTTCAACTGCCCTTCTGTCAATGTGATATTCTCACTCATGCTGGCTATATAAAGTAGGCAGAAGATATTGTCAATTCACAATGTCCTTTGAATCTGATGCTTCTTTGTGGATTTCTTGGTATTTGCAGAATTTGTGGTAATATGGAGATGTGAGAGCACTTTTCCACTAGTTGTTGAATTGAATCCTGGGAATGCTGCAGGCTATCTGCTGCTATTAAAAATTAGACATGCTTGCTTCTGCTGGCAGGTGGGAGCTTAGCACAGTGCAAATGTTCAATTACAGAGTGAAAAGTGGTATGAGTAAACACTCTGGCACACCTGATTGTAGTAAACAACAAGGTGCATATGTTGTAGAGGATCAAGATCATCCTCAAATGATTGAAATCCATGTGCAACCAAAGAGAATGCCTCGGAAGATGGAGGGTGCTGGGTGTGTGAGGGAGTCAAAACTTGTGGTAGACAATGTAGACAAGGAAGAGGCAGTGTTTCATTTGTGTTCAAATAATAAGTAGGTCATTGCATTTGGGCTTCATCAGCACATCTTCATGGAACTCCACTCTGCATTTTTCAAGAAATTATGTCTATTCACACCTCCGTTCCTTCATCAAGTCTATTGGAGAGAGAGTCCGTAGCAAATCTGTAGTAAGTGAGACCAATTCCTTTCTCCGATTTTAAGCAAGGGGCTTTGTTCTTGCAGGAATTACCAATTGGTGATCCCAGTGGTCAGTGAAGTGCAGCTTGGCATGTTCACCAGGGGATGTTTACATCTTCACTGATTATCTCAAGGTAACCTCCAATAATTCATCACCAGAAATACAAAGATCACAGTAGACATAATTTCAACAACTGATAAAATTCTCATATTCTGTAGCTTCAGCATTGAAGATGAAAAGGTACAGAAAGTTTTGTACAGGGGAGAGGCCTATCTTGAGGACCTTCCAGGATTTGAAGTACTTGTGACAGGACAGTAGAAATAGACTCCTACTTTAAAACACTGTCAGATTGATGATAGCTTGGCTGGGACCTTACAAAATGTGAAATGGCCTTTACAGCCAGGCAGGGACCTTATGTGATATAGCATGTTATCAATGTACAGTAGGCAATATCTCACGGGTTTTCTATATCAGGGATAAAGGATGGTAACTATGACAACTAGCAAAAAAAAGAGCTTATCATTAACTCCAATAATTCTTTTTCCATTTTCAAAAAACATATTTCAAACTTGAGCATGGAAATCAGGAATTGATGCAACCACAAACTGAAATTCTCATAAGCTAAAACCAACAACAATCCCAGGAAATGATTAAAGGCCACAAATGCACAAAAAGAAATACTTGAGAATAGGAAGAAATACAACCTACCATGTCAAGGTTGGTCACAAGTGGCTTTAACAACATTCTAGAGGTGGTAAGACGTTAGGAAAAAACAGATACTATTGGGATGGGTGACCTTATAAAAGGTTTAATATACTTTGGCCAACAGCATAAGGGCCCACTAGTCATGTTGAAGGCAGCCAAAGCTAAGCATCCTGAGTTGAAATGTGAGAGGTAAACAAATTACCATCAATGTGGCACAAAAGTAAACATGGTGAGATCTATCCATGCTTGATAAATGGGTAGCTGCAATATAAGAGGTTGTGGAGCATGGAGGTCAAGAACCAATTGCCCAACAACTTATTTTGAGTTAAATTGTGAGTGTAGTTTGTATAATTGTATCAAAACACCTTATTTTAGGACCGATGTTTTTAAATCTTCAACTGCAATATTCAAAGTATCTGTTCCACAAGGTCCACAGATACATCCCAAAGTTTGAAAAACATCAAGTCCTGCCCTGATTCCAAATTGGAAGCATCCATCTTTAACTTATTTTTGGCTCCCATTGTTAGTGTCCATCATATAGAATTGTATCAAAATGCCTTATTTTACAGTGAAGGTTTTCAATCTTCAATTGCACTATTGAAACTATCTGTTCTTCTAAGTCGCCAAATACATCCCAAGGTTGAACAAGATCAAGTAATGAGTTGAATCCACATTGGAAACATACCAAAGATGCATATATTGGACAACTCATATGGGGCAAACGAGTAGTCTGACTTGGTGCATCTTATTTCAAATCATTTCTCCAGGTTTTCAACATTTCTACAGTTTCTATGATTAGCAATCTCTCTTGAGTGCTAGCCAACATCACGTCTGAGTCTTCCCATTGCTTCCGGAAAGGCAACAGAAACTCAGGACACAGATTGTGTATAATGGTTTGCCCAAGTTTTTGGGAAGATTAGTATATGCTTATCTACACACACTGTTGGGAGCTGATGAACTCAGTGGGTAGTCATGGCAGCTTGTCACTGCCGTTCGTGACGAAGGTGATGGTCTGTCACTTTGTGAGCGACTCTCATGAGGTTATGACTGCACTCATTGTCATGTTACCTTACCTTTAATTGTTGTTGTGGAGATTTCTCTGCAACTTCATCAATCTCTTTCTATGACTACTTTAGGAGCTCACAACAACCATACATTGTGAGCTCCTAAAATTTTCATTTGATATAAGACAAATATTTTGCAACTTCAACCAGCCACTTACCATCTATCAAAACCCACTGTTATACCACACAAAGGCATCCAAGCAATTACCTCTTATGAATACAGTTTACCAATCCTAACGTGAGTACATTTGGAGGTGTGACTTATTTGCAATGTCAGTGGTGCTTCATGCCTTGTAAGGTACTTCTCTAATGTTTTGCAAAGGAAGTTATTGCTTAACAATTAGTTGACATCCTCAAAAGACTGTAAACCAAGGATATGATGACTCCAACAATTGCAACATATGGGGCTGATACACACTTCTCAAAGATTGAGAACAGGCCAAAAAGTATAAGAATGGAAAAAAATATCCTTGCCAAGAACGTGTTGAAAGATAAAGAAGATTGAGTAGCAAAGATTTCAGTCACTGGGTACTGGAACTTAGTGATATAATAGTTAGTGGATTTATTCCAAATGGATTATTAGAAGACTTACTTGAAGCCAAGCAACCATAATATGGCTTGATTGTGCATGTAATGTTGTGACACAACAGGCAGCAAAAGGTTGCATCCACAGATTTATTTCTTCTTGGATGCCTTGGAAGCCTTTTTCTTGTCAACTGGAACTGGAGCTGGAGCTGGTAGCTCAAGAACAGGTGGCAGTATAACATCCTCCCTGCCTTCCCCCTCCAAGACAAGCCTACGGCCTCGACCTCGGAAGACTTCAATCCACACAGCCTCTTGATACACAATGGGCTCATGTGGAGAAAATGTTATCGTTACCATCTGTTTATGTGCAGCACTCATATAACCCTCCCTGCCAGGCAATCTGCCACTTTCTGGTGTGGCTTTCCAGATTACAGGCCAAATCTTATTAAGATCTTTCAAGTGCCCCTGCAAAAAAAAGTGCTCAGTCAATGTCTTTTGTTATTCTCTGTAAGGCAGAGACAGGAAAAGAAATGAAACTCTGAAATCCTGCAGTGCCCCTATGACCAAAATGGAAACCAGGAGTAGATGACAGATGCCCAAATTGATTATGTGACGCATTGTGCAAAATGGCAACATAAACAAGTCATGCCCAAGAACACGAGCAGGAACAACAAGAAGAAACAATGAACCACTTACCCAATCCACAAATCCATTAAGTTCTGCACACTCAACCATGTTTTGGTGGCTGTGTTCAGTGACTATTCTCCACTCAGCAGGAGCAAAGCTAGTGTTTGATATGCTGAAATCCATGGTCTGCACACAGTCAGGACAGACAACTGTTCCAAACCACAGGCTCTCAGTCTGCAATGTCACCTCTGGGAAATAGATGTCCCCATGAAGGTGTATGATCTGCCCACAAGAAAAGGAGAAGTCAGATCACATGACATTATGATACAATGATATTCATCTATAACCTTAGACTTGACTGTCTGGCCAAAGACAAACCCTTAAGAAAGAGATGAAAAAGCAGCAATAACATGCTTTTTTCTGGCACTCTGGGTCTCTGAAAATCAAAGAGTGGACATCCTTTGCTGACAATCACTGAAAACCCACAATGAATGGCTCATGAGATGCCTGCATGCAGGTTGATTGCAGACAGTGACACTTGATGCCTAAAACGTACATGAGTTTTGTTTTTTAGAAGCATTTCTGTGTGCATAAGGATCAGCAGGGGATTCTTTCAGAATCTACAGAAAGTTTAGGAGGTACATGCCTGTTCATGTGTGTCCTGGAAAGTGATGACAAGGTCACACCCTATAACTTCATCCATGGGATAGCAGTCCCCTTCATGAAAATGGGGTCGAAACCGAATAGTAAGTTGAAGGCTCCAATCTCTGGGCAATCTGTAATGATTCTCTTGAGGTTCACGTTGTGGGTCCTTCAATACAGATAGTCGCTGAATTGCATCACCTTTAATTACTGGCTCAATAATGCCATGACGAGCATTTAGAAGATAGAATGGCTGTGCCATCTTGATGGAAAATAAGATTCGGTCAAGGTATGTGTTTGTCAGGAAAAGAGCCTGTGTGTCATATCTGGTTTCAACAGGATTGCTACCAAATAATTCAAACTTGAGAGTATCATCCACATTGCAGTACAGCCTGCACACATGAGAATGGAGTTATGGACAACTAGGAGAGTTCTAGTCTACAGTACACTCAAGTAGAAGTAAACTGAATAGAAGCCAGAATATACAATAAAGTGGTGGAAGTGTAACTTACAATGGTACATTTTACTACAGATTCATGGGGAGGAATAATTCTTATAAGTCATGGTTCTTCGGAAGATCTGTACATGGCCGTATGAAGACAACCATACTGCCAAGCATCTAGACCTCAAGTTGACCAGCAGCTAACTCTTCATTAAAACAGAAGTATGATAAGCTGAAGGTTGGAGTGAGAGATCCACCTGGGTACAAGCAGGCCAGCAATCAGAGTAACACGAAGTGGGTGTATGAGGTCAATCTCAAGATTTGGGGTAAATGCATCAGTAATCAAGGCATCTGGAACATCAAGGATTGGCACATCATAACCCCCTTCCTCTGTAAGAGGACCACTTGCTTCAGATGACTCATCTGGGTCAGAATCATGTTCCAGCCTGTGTACCTTTGATCTTTTTCTCCCAAAATCTGCCCAAGGTCCACCCTTCTTGGTGAGCTTTCTTTGGTTAGGCTGCTCCAGATGCACATGGTCCCCACCTAGTTGTGAGGTCTTGTGGATGAGCATAGACTGAAACTGGGAAGTCCGGTGAGAAAAGAAAGTGACAACATGTTCACATACATGTTTGGTTGAGGGCCTCCGGTAAATGTACTGCTTGTCAATGGGCTCAAGAGCACTGTCAAACTCAAATTTCGGGGCTGCAAGTCGTCTTGTAAACTGGCCATCATGAATTCGAGTCTTGCCTACAAGTGTGGCCTGGAAGTTCGAAGCCTCCAATGACTGGAATGTAACTACAAATTGTGAGCTGCCCTGTCCAAGTATGACCTGTAAAATCCAGTCCATGAGATTCACCACCTCGTATCTTTGACTTAATTCTGGTACAGGTTCTACCAGAAATACAGGATATCTATCCAGTCGCTCAACAGGCCAAGATGTTTGGCATTTGAATATGTCCAGGTCATCAGTTGAAGCAATAGAATAAGAGCACTAGATTATGCAAATACCTGTCTTTTTGGTGCAATTCGGAAAGGCGGATTTTCAGGCATGGCCTCCAAAAAGTCTTTGAAGGTGACATGCACCAAACCACCATACCTAATACCCAAATGCTCTTGCACACATGCCTGCATGCATGTTCATTGTGAGCTATCAGCAGATTGTGAAATGCTGCATCCTGGAGTCTACTGGAGTGTATAGCTCATAGTAGTTTGGACTTTTATTACTATCCTAGTCATCATGGGCAGCTCAGTTTTGGCTAATTCACTGTTGCTTTCAGGGTTTCCAATCCAGGGTCATGATCTGCAACAGTGGAAACTGTTGATTGTGTAGATGTTTTTTGGTTGGAACTAAGCCATCAGATAGCCAGAATTCAAGCAGAAAAATCTGATACTAAGCATCTCACATGGGCTTTCTGATACCTATGGACCAGAAAAGGTTTGTATGGTACTCACCCTTACACAACAGTCTTCACCATCCCGCTCTGGCACCAGCATTGCGTGCACCTCAGGTCGATCATCTTCAATGTCAAAGGACATGGAACACAAACCTCCTTCCTTACTAAGGTTGGCCATCTTCACCTCCCACTCAACCACCATGTGAAAAGCTGAAATGTTGTACACCCAGAATGATCTGCGCACAACTGGGTTGCCAGTGGGCATTGTGTTCCACGTTAAGACAAGTTCAGGGGTTTCTTTGATGTCTTGTAAACCTCTGGGCTCTAAGTAGTTAATTCTGGTAACAAGTGGATTTCCCAGTAGCTCAATTTCTATCGGAAAATAAAATGGTGACAGGCGGCCAATCTGATTCATACACATTCTCCAGCACAAAAGTCAGCACCATGAGAATCAGATAAATGAACATGACTGAAATGCACTATGAGTCCATAACCAGACAGGACTTGATAAATGCAGTAGCACAAGAGGTGAGATCAGGGTCCAATGCATTTTCAAAACCACAAATTGAGTAATCTTTGTCTAAGCATCACTCCCTCACTGTAATGCGGATACGTCATGTTTATGTGTTCAAAGGACTTAGAGGGTGCCATTTGGCTCTCAGACCTCAAACTAAAGATGAAGTTTTGGTAAATGATACCTATCTTCCACAACTTGTTGGATTCCTTCTTTAGCTTGATCGCAGGAGTGATGATATAGGCAGGGTCAGAGAGCGCACATTGCAAATGATAGTATCCAAGTAGACTCCAGGCAGTGTGCTGAAACACACAATCTCACAAGACCATTCTGACCATGCCTTTAATACCCCTGTTGGCCAGGGATACAACAAAAATGCCACACTGCGGCCCTCTTTGATTAGTGCCTGGTGCATTGCACCCTCCACTCGCCGCCACAGCATTGACTTTCCTGCACTGGAAAAGTAGTGGAAATGGAGCTCATCTTGCCGTCCCAGCAAAGGATGTCGCAACTTCTTGTTTATCATTGCTGACTGGAATGGATCTCTTCTGTTTGGGTTCAGAGTGGACAGGTGGCCTGTTAAAGCTGCAAGCATCCATAGCTCCTCTCTTATAAGAGAAGTGTTTGGCTCACTTGGATACTTTTGTACTCTCAACTGGACATTGGCAGTGATAGGAGAATGATTCCGTATAACAAGCTTCAGAGAGTGAACCTTTCCAACAATTTTCCGCCGTCCATAGTCAATGCATGGAATATCTGGAGGATCAAGGGTTACTACTTCATACCGCCTACCATCACTGGTTGAACGGCGTGGAAGAAGCCTCTCTCTCCGTGCTTTCTGTAGCCTTTCTTGCTTGACACCTTGGCCAGAGAGAAGGTGTCCATCCTCCACATCAAGAGGGAACACATGGAAGCTTACACGAATGTCAACAATGTGTGCCTTCAGCAAAAGCCCCAATGGATACTGCTGCTTCCAGACCTTGCAAACTAGGATGCACTCAAAAGGACCAAGTCTATGGGGGGTAAACTTAAATGTTAGCTGCTGTTCTTCTCTTGGAGGCACTTTTCCAGACACTGGAGTCCATTCAATGTCCACAAACTTGTGATCACCAACACCATGCTGGCTCCACCAGTTGAAAGATGCAGGGAGAGCTCTAAGATTTCTCAAGGTGACATCTCTCTCAATGTCACAGTGAATGTATTGGATTCCCAAGTCAATCATTGGTGGGATCAAACAAGCTCGGGGTGCATCAATTTCAGCCCGAGCTATGGCCATCTCAGTAGGGGATCCCAGATCTGCAACCTCACAGACAATTGCTAGACGTAGGTACCCACGCTTAGTTCCTGTCAAAACAGCCTTCATCCACAACATGTGCAACCTCAGTAAACTGAGCAGTGTTGAAATTTGAAACTTAAATCACATATGAAGGTCATGCAAAATCAAAGATCCTGGAATAGGCTCCATGACAAAAAGCCCTCACCTTCACAGTTATAGATTGGTATTTTTGAAGCACTCCACTGTTTGGGGAGAGAACAAGGTGCTGCTTGACATCTCCTTCAGGATATGGTGGACCAGGGGGGTAGCACACCCTTTGACAAACTTTGTTCAAGGGCAAGGGTCTCAGTTGTGAATGTGGTATAAAGCGATTATGCACATCTTGGCGGTATGACTGACTGAGTGGTATCCCATCTTTAAACAACTGCAGAAAGTCACCATAAGACGAGAGCCCCACAGGTTTGTCTCTTGAAGTTATGATGGCTTGGCCTTCTGGGTCTGTTGCTGTGTAGAGCTTGAATGCAGCAGTGGTTGTGCTCCTATTGGTCAATGTCAGGTCCAGTTGATGAGTGCTGTCAATCTGCATCACAAGAAAACACACAAAGAGAATCCTCCTGCCAATGAGATTTGTTCCCTCATGTGAAGGCAATGAAACATGAAGAGAACAGGAGATGTGCTTACGTCACTCCAAATGTGAAGGCAGAAAAAAAGGCACTTACTTCCACTGGAACAATGCAGACTTGCAGGACTAAGAGAAAGAATGTACAGAAAGATGAAGACAAGGTAGGGCCTTGTTTGCTAAATGATGAGGAATCATGAGAATTGAGATCCATTATCACTGACCTGCACAAGGCCATAGTTGAGTATTGCTGGAGACAATGCAATAACTGGACCCCGAACATGACCCGCCACATGAAATTGTAGTTCCTTTCCTCCTAGATCCAACTGGCTTGTTATTCTACAACCATGCCTTGCCTCAAATGCCCCAATTTTCCTTGCTCTAAATATTACCTGAACCTCTTGGTTTCCATGCTCAGGAATTTCGCCAGTCAGCGGTTGAAAATACACAGAATTCTTCACCACACCAGCCTTGTAGGGTGTGTGGGGGCGTTCCCATGACATTTGAACAGGTACAGGGCTGTTGTTCCTCACAATGATATCAAAGGTGCGAACTGTCCCAACTGTTAAGCCACCAGCAACTACAAGCAGAGGAGGCAAGAGCTTGACGTTAAGAGACACCCCAACTCCCATTAGATTCAATTCAAGTGCTATAGAAATTTGACCCATGTTGTCTATTTTGTTCAGAGCAAAGCTCTCATCAGAAAATTTGAACAATTTCTGTTCTTCACCATCAGCTGCACCTGATCGCCTCCATTCACCTAATTTTTTCTCCTTGCTTAACTCATTTTCTAACCTAAATAGTCTGTCTCTGAAATTTTTCCAGCCATTGGAGTCAAGTGGATGGTCCATCCGTGTGTCAATACATAATCTGGCAATCTGCCGATAATTTCCTAGATCTGGTGGTGTAAATGTGAATGCAATTGAGGTCTCAGTTTTTGCAGGCAATACTCCAAAGCAAGGATTAGGGACAAACTCCCCGGGGTCCTCCCAACATGCTTTCTTTGTGTCTGTATTCAATTCCCTTTCCTTAAGAACTACTCCAGAAGGAGCAACCTCCTCCTGATCAGCTACTCTCCAGTAGAATCGCACAGGGACTTCAGAATAGTTAGTGACTGTTACATTGTGAATTGTGGGTTCTGCAACACAACAGCTACCAAAATCAACTCCCAGTTTGAACTCTCCAGGTCTGAAGGGACGCCCATCGACTTTGTCACAACTGATTTCAAGGTCAACAGCATGCCCAGTAACAAGTATTTCCCAATGGCGTCCAGTCTGAGTTTCAACTTTTAGCACACCTGAAAATTTCCCAGCCTTTGGAGGGTGGAACAACACAATAATCTCCTGTGATCTGTCTGCCTCAACTGTCACCAGTCTTGGGTAGGCAATAAAAGGAGGAAAGAAGGTGAAGTTGTTATCACAGTATTGTGCCTGAAGGTCATTCCATTGGTCATCTTGGAGCCTGTCTGTTCTGCTGAAGCTCTGTTCCATGTCATCACTGAAGCCCAGAATTGCAAATTGACACCCTGCACCTTTGCTCACATATGTGTAGGAGGAAGAGACTGAAAGCCCTGTCAGGCAGTAACCAAGGTCCAAACTCCGGGGAAAAACCACAGTGGGGAGTGGGTGAGTTGAGATCAATTTAACTATGCATGTATCCATCTCTGATCTGACTTCAATTGTGTCCTCAGTTTCAAAAATGTTCGTTGGTTTATACGTAATCTCAAATCGGCAGAACATGCCTGAAATAAGAATTTTTCCCTGGAAGGGCTCCTCATCTGATGACAAGAAGTACTGATCAGTCATGGGCTTAATGATCCTGCCACATTTGGCAAAAATAGATTAGGTCAAGGTGCAATGCAAGAGAGGGCAGAGACCACAAATCTATTTGCAGTGAGGGGGTCAGATGAATGTCTGCTTAACAAGTCAACAACCAATCTATATAGTAACACAAATCCCCATAAAAGTGAAGCTACAAACCCAGCCAGGACTTCAAACAGGCTGGAGACCAAAAATATAGACTTTCAACTCATAAAGAGATAAGATTTGGACAAATCATGAGCAGAGAATAAGCCAAGAGAAGAAGACAGAGGCTTTGGAGGAGACAGAGCTATAGTGAAAAAATGTACAACAGTCCAATGAAGTAATTTGTAACACCATAGTATTTATTCTCTCAGGCTTTGAGGTGGGCAATATAGGAAGGTAGATAGAAAGAGTCACCAAAGTACCTGAGTCGTTGGCTCCAAGGGCTCTTATTCAATATGTGAAGGTGAGCTACATAAGTTTTTCCAGATTCTGCAATGCCAAATTGAGATCTTAGAAGCAGATATTCCCTAGCCTCCTCTCTTAGCAGATTATCTGCTTGCAGGAAAACTCACCCTCTACAGCCCATCCAGCAGTCACTGTGCTTCCAAAAATTACACAATAGAACTTTATGTTGACAGGAATTCACAGATGATACAGAACTTTGGCTACCAAAAAGAAATTCATTTCCTGCATCTTAATGATTAGTGCTTCAACCTGAGTAAGCATATTTGCATGCCACTATTTCCTGTCACAGATGATACAGAACTTTGGCTACCAAAAAGAAATTCATTTCCTGCATCTTAATGATTAGTGCTTCAACCTGAGGAAGCATATTTGCATGCCACTACATCTCGACATTCATACTAAAAAATACTGCAGGCCCTTTTGACAAAAGGAAAAAGTGCATGAAACACTCATCAGCTTCACCAATTACCCGATAGCCTGCATCTATAACAGATGAATCAACTATGGGAAGACTTACCAAACCCATCAAATTCAACAACAGGGGGATACAGGTGCTCATATTCTGGTGGACCTTTCACTGGTGCTGCTATCCAGTGGGGTGGAAGCCTGACAGGTTCCTTTTCCTGGTATATTTCCAAGGCCTGGTCCCAATGACAGACAAGCGAAGCATAAGAGATACCCTACTACACAGGTGATGCATATCTGGCAAACATACATGCTCTGCACAGAAAGTCTCAAAAATCATTGCCAGGTTGTGACTACCTGGAAACATCTTGCATTCCTGCTGTACCGTGGGTTATTAAGATAATATATCTTCCGCATCATTCTTTCTAGAAGCTTGCACTCCTGCACCCAAGAAAGGCACCAAGCAGGAATGGGTCCTTGCAGTCACCTCTGGCAGTTTGTTCTACCCATGTTTGTGACTATCTTCATGTGTCCATGGTGAACAGTTCTAAGATATTTGACAACAGTTGCAAAGAGTTGACTCATCGTGTGGGAGCTAAGTTCAATTTTCAAACCAGGAAGTACTGTGCAGCTGGCATTTGTAGTCTCCACCTTTCACGCTCCTCCTTTGGCAGAAGCCGCCACTCCTGCCCTGGCTCAGGCATCAATGTGAATAGTGCTGTCTTCAGCCTTCGAGTAAGCTCCAGTTTGCTAGACAGCTTCCAAGGTTTCATTGACTTGGGATCTGGGTGGTGATGGAGGGGAGCTCTCCATGACTGCCGAAAAGAACGCCTCCACGGTCGCAGTTGATGGTCCAGCAGCCTCTCCTGCTTTCATGGAATTACATTTAGGCAGGATTTCTCTGTCTTCACCCTCTTTGACTTCATGTGTCAATTCAAAGGGACCCTCTGACTTAGGTCAATTGCAGAATTAATATAAAACTTTCAGAACATGTTCCATCTGGTCAGTCATTTGTAACTGAAGGTGGAACACTTCTTATGAGATTCCTCTTAGAAAAATAAATAAATTAGCATAGCGGGGAAGCTCAAAAATTAACATAGCCTGAGGGGCTGAAGGGGCATGTGAGTGCATATATTTGGTATTGGCACCATCAACAAACAGTCAATTTGCTCAGCTGATGTAATACTCAAGTCCCATTTGACATTACACTATACTACAGTGGGGACTGAACTTGATCAAGCCTGGCAGCTTCCCACATTATTGCTGCTTCCTCCATCTGAGCAGCTTCATCTTCAACCCCACCTTGATCAAAAGGCTCATCAACCACAACACCACCATCAACTCCCAATCCTGCATCAGCCATTTCACCATCAACAGCAGGTGGAGCAGTCTCTGAAGCCTCTTCAGCAGGCAGCAGCTGTAACCCCATTTGTGAGGCAGGGGCAATGTCACCTTCACCCAGAACTGTCTTCTTCCTTTCTGCATCTGCAACCATAATACTGTCCTTAGGTGCTCTCCAAGATGACGTCCGTGGCAATATATGTGAGTACTTTTTTGATGGCCATGGTAACTGCTCTGGAACCTCTAGTTCTTTGTCCTGTGTAAGAGCATCCACTTTGCTGAAAAGGCCCCAGGGGATTCTAAGTGATGACCTTCGGTGATCATGCAAGGGTGGCCTTCTGACATGCCACTTTTTAGCTTTTCTTGCCCACCAGTCAACCAAACCATCCTTCTGCATCTCACACACATTGGGTGTCAGCTAAGCTTCCATGTTCTCCCCTGCCCCAAAATATCAACAGGTATTCCATGTTCTCAAATGAGGTTGATTACTTCCACAACCGCCTTGCCACAGCAGTTATCACTTACTCCTTAAATGAGTAGCCAACAAGCAAAGGTGGTACACATGAGGATTTTGGACAATTACTCCAGAGGCTCCAAATCAGAGTATCCCTGACAAGCACTGTAACCACAGTTCTAGAAAAGCTTGAACAAGTGGACTGACTATCACTCAGATGGTCAACTTGTTGGGTGGACTAGAAAGAAAAACCTCTGCACAAATTATCAAATACTAAACACTGAACTATGATATTACAAGTTCTCTGGTGAGTCTGGTCCCATAATCTTGGATCTTCAGATTGTCCTATATGAAAAATATTCACTTCATTGTTCCTGTTTGTACTTATTGGACCAAGGGGAGAGGATGTGAGCTTCAAGCACCTCATAAGCAAGAGGGTCAACAGGTTCTTTAGGCTTTTCAACTACAGCTGGCATGGCACCTTTGGTGGGTGCATCAGTTCCTTCATTTCCACCAAGGGCAGCATTGGAACCTGCTGTGGACACACTTCTTATTGATGGCTTGCTTGCTGTTTCCTCAATAGCTGCTTTGGAGTTCTTCTTTGGAGCCATGGAAAGAACTCACTTATCACAGTCACTATGAACACTAACACCCTTAAGGTAGCCTGACCTACACATTGTTACACCAATCACTTATCAAATCAAGCCCTCAATCTTCAATAACCTTTGCAATTGCAGTTGTTGTCAAGAAGCAGCATTGAAATCATGAACTTCCTGTATAAATATAAAAAGGTTGGATGACCTGAGTCTTGAATGTAACTCTACTTACACTGGATCCCAGTGAAGGTTTGACAATGACAGCAGAATAACAGGTCAAATAAATATGCCAGGGCAACTGTGAATCACTGACAAAACAAGACATCAACCAATGCTTTCCCATCTGACATCAACTGCTGTAGCCTAGTGTCAGGACAAGATTAACTGAAACTATGAAGTCCATAAAGCCATGATAACGTGTGACCACAAAAATAAAATACCTGGAAAAGAAGGGTGCTTGAAGCACTTCTGTCAAGACTTAGATCTGCAAACAGCAATAATGTACTTGGGAACAGAAACTCCCCAAAGCACACTTAAATATGGTTACCTGGTGGTATGATTCCAAGACCTGGTTACACCTAAATGCAGCTATCACTCCTTTGATAGGTGCGAATAACACTTCAACCACTTCTTCAAGATGAAATGTTCATCATACAAAACTCCTTGCTGTAGTCCAGAATCATAAGAGAGTCCAGGGTATAGATCCACTAAAGATTCAAACATCACAAAAAATTCTAGGAATGGAAAGGACAATGTGAAAACTCTGGGAATGAAAGTACAGTGTGATGTATAATGCATCTTCTGCGATAACAGTTCTGAACTTGACCCTTCTGCTGCACATCGTGTCCTTTCATCACAATTGAACAAAAGTGAGAGAAGAGTCATGGTGATACATGCAACTGACATTGCCCTCAGATTGTTTTGAGAACGGTCATGCATACACATAAAAGAATCAATAAGACAAAGTAGCTTATGAGCTCTCTCTCTCTCTCTGTCTACTGAAATATCTTCAACCGAGCAACCATCCTACTTATTCAAAACAATAACCATCTTGTTTTTTGTATGTTTGTTTGTTTGTAACTGAAGTAAGATGCATGTTTGCAGATATTGCACTAGAGAGAGAAGAATTGGAGAGATTTCACTTATCCCAGAAAGAAACGCTCATATTCAGGGGGAGAAAATGTACACATAGCACAGGTACTCAAAGAAAAAACATTGCAAGTGCAACAATGTATCTTGTGGAAAACCAAAATCAAATGCTTCGAGAGATCCAGCCCCTTTATTCACACAGCAAAATGCTGTCAGCTGGCAAGCTTAAAAGCATCAATGAAGAGCCCATAAGTGAGCCCCATTTTGAAATTATTGAGGAGCGCTATAGGGAATGTAATCTGCACTCGTGTGTGATAGAACCTAGTCACAAATTCCGTGAACAAAACACACAAAGCCGCAGCAATGACGTCGTTCACGCCTAATGCACCAAAGGACAAAGAAATGGTTTGCGCCACATAAAATCCCCCTAGTAGTGCAATCCCTCCAAACAAAGCCCTCCGAAACGGGCTCTTGAAATAAGCTCGAGCCACACGAGGAAGAGTTTTTACCACATCCACCAAGCGCCTTCGTTGAAAATCCCCTTCTTGCGTTGCCCTAATCCTCAATCCTTGCACAGCAGCAGCGACAAATCTCCCCCTTCCTTTCCGCTTCCTCCTTGCACTCCACTCCTTCCCAATCTCCCATAGAACTTCTTGCCGCACATTTGCAACTGGCTTGAATTGCCTTGAAGAAGAAGAAGAAAAAGCACTAGCACCAGCACCAGAACAAGAAGTAGGCAACACAAGAATCAAAGACATTAAAAACCCAAAAAAAAAAATGCAGTATCAGAATCAATCACCAGGAAAAAAATTCTTGAACCTCCTTCCCGTAACCACCAGATTCACACAAATTGTGATCCTCCTCCTACATTCACAAAGAGAAAGGGGGAAAACAAAGCGATAACCCCCGGGGGGGGGGACCTAAAGCAGAAAATGAACTGGATTAAAATAACAAAACGCAAGCAATCAACATACGAAAAACTTCAACTAACAAAACAGAACACTCCCAGACAACAAAAACTGCGTCTAATTCTCCATTTTTCCTGTTTTTGTGTCGTCTTCTTCGTCTTCTTCGTCTTCTTCCGCGACGGGTACTTGCGAAGGAAGGTTTTGTCAGTTACAAAATGAGGTCTTGAAACCGGCCCTTTTTAGGGTTTGTATCGTTGCCTATCAAGAACTTCCAAAATGACGTCTCAAAACCATCTTTTTTGGGTGTTTGCATCGCTGCCTGGTACTAACATCCAACACGAGATCTTAAGTGAGGTCTTGAAACCATTTTTTTAGGATTTTCATCACTGCCTGGCAAAGAACTTCCCCAAAATGAGGTCTTAAATGAGGTCTTTGCGAACGAATGTCACACTTGCGACTGAAGTTTTTGTGAATAACAAAATGAGGTCTTGAAATCATAATTTCATGACGGTTTGCAAAGGTGCCTGGCCAGAATTCCTCCTATTTGTGCCAGGTCCTCAAATGAGATCTTAAATGAGATCTTAAAGAAAATTTAAAGGTTTGCATTTAGTGTTTTTTGCAGTGAAATTTTGCTTTTTAGTCACCCAAAAAAGGATATCAATCACCCTACCTTAAAAAAATTTGTTGTTGATTGCAATTTGCCTACTTTGTTGTCAATCACATAAGTGATGCATTGAACAAATTTTTTTGGTTGATGGTCATCACTTGTCGATCAAATTTTTTTTGGTTAATGTCACACCATGGCTCCATTGAATGTACCTCCTAATCTTCGCTTCAATGTACCTATTTCTTCAATGATAGAATGTCATTGTGAGACCTTGCTAAATTTGATGTTGACAATGGAACAAGGTACTTTTTTCACGATAGAGTGTCATTGCAAGACCGTGTTAAATTCAACGTCAATAACTAAACAAAAGATATATTGTCAAATATGTGCTTGATGTTTTTTCAAATAAAGTATCTGATCTTCAATGAAGATCAATGAATTATAGTGAATCATTTAATAATAGTTATCCTAAAACTATAGATTCAATTGCAACATGTAATGCTCAAAATACATGAAATGAAAATAAACATGGTATGATGCACATGAAAAATTTCAATGTTTATGGGCATCCAAATAGGCATGTACATGGGTAAAATTTGTTGTTGGAGGTGATGGCTTGATTCATGCTATGAGTTGTAAAATATGTTCCAAGAGGGAATGCAGAAAAAATTTGCTTGTTCTTAAGTTAGACAACTTTTCCAAACATGTTGGAAAGAGGAAGGCAAAGGTCACAACTAAAGGTGTGCAAACAAGCAAATTCTTCTACTCTAAAGACACCAACATGCTCAAAATGAGGCAATGAATGTTAATTTGGCAAAAGGGTTTAATGTTTTGCATCTTGTGAGGAAAAAAGATAGGAATGATGATAACAAAAGCTTGTCCAATTCACCATTGGTTTACATTTGTTGATGGAAGGAAGGCCAATGATTGACTTTGAAGGTTTAAAGTTTTTATTCAAACAACTTGGCATGAAAAGAACGTTGAAAAGCTCTAGATTGATAGCTCAACATGGTTCATGGTTGAACAACCACACCAAGTGGTGTTAAATGCCACTAAAAAAGTTGTTATGTTCAATCTAGTTATGTTAGTTTAATTTGTGATGCATTCAAAAGCTTGGACAACTAGTTTTGAGCTAATGTTGATATTTATATTATTCCAAACTAGAGGAAAGTACCTATATTGTTGTTTTTTGAGTGTGTAGTTGATGGTGTAGGTGCAAACAACATGACAAGATTGATCACCAAAACCCTAATCACACCAAGTGCATTGAGTAAGGAAGATATGGCCCAAAAACTTGTTTCATTTGGATCTAATGGGGTGGTCATGTTGCAAGGAATCCACACTAATGTGATCATGCAAATTCAAGAAGAGTATGCACCCCACATGGTGCGGTTCATTTTTTAGGGTTGCATCATTGTCATGCTAAAGTTAAATCTCTTGTTTAAGCAAGAATTTAAATGAAATCTTCTTCTTTTTCATGATTTGTTTGGTTATTGTGTGTGTTTTTTTAATGAATTTTTTACAAAAAATTGTGGCTTTTTACAAGTTCAACTTGACTAAAATGTTTGCATTGACCAAAAAGAATGTTCATTTTAACTAAAGACCTAAGGCATGAAAAACATGTGTGATTTGTTACTAGTATTTTGATTGAATTGACTGTTTTTACTAACTATTAGTCTAAACATCTAATTAAGAAAAAAAAAAAAGTTTTTCAAAATGGTTAGAGTTTAGTCAAATCAACCATACTAATTTGATAGTAGATAGCTAGGCTTGGGCCAAGGTTACTTACCTAGTAAATCTAAAACTAACTTACTAGCTAGGGCTATGTTACCTACTTAATGTAACTAATTAGCCTACCTAGGTACCAACCTAACCTAGCATAACTAGCTAGTTTATTAACTAGGCATAGGCTACTTGCCTAACATAGGCTATGATAGGTTGTGTTTATAATGAATTGCCAATAAGGCATGAAATATTAGTTCATGTGTGATGGCTACTTAACCACATGTATTTATCATGTTAAACCATATATTGTCACATGTTATGATACCTACCCACCCTACTTACTCTAGGTTTATTCACCTACCTTACCACATACCCAACCTAAAACGTACATAACCTACTTATATATACCTACCCTAGCAAACTACCTACTTGCTATGACCTACTTATGCTACCCATCTATGACACACCTATTTACCCTACCCACCTAGCTATTTTGTTTTGTTTAATTACACAATGAATGGAATTTGAATTAGAAAATCATGAATAAACATGTTTGAATTTGTTGATATTTGAATAAACTTCAACATTATCATTTTATTTGTTTCATTTGAACAAGATT
>Ga0209208_10002796_pt1 | contig 25093 bp, 21 predicted proteins | sample S1TSphfallax_3_FD_187694 | JGI IMG/M metagenome (GOLD analysis project Ga0209208, IMG submission 187694) | Host-associated microbial communities from peat moss isolated from Minnesota, USA - S1T2_Fd - Sphagnum fallax MG (SPAdes) (version 2) | ecosystem: Host-associated > Plants > Peat moss >...
CCCCAGTTGCGGCTTTTTGTTTAACAACATAATGAATCGAAGATTCAAAATTATGAGCTCTTTGTTCAAACTCTTCATTCTTCTAGCTTTCCCAAAAAATACAAAGGTAAAACAAATTTGTACTTTGGTACCACTTCTTCTTTTTATGACCTATTGAGTTTTTGTTGTTGTTCTTGAATCAAAGCATCAGAGTCATGTTGTTACATCAAAGTTGTTGATTCTAACATAGCTTTTTGTCAAGGTTCAGATTCTCGACTCCTTCATGTAAACTCAACCTATGAGTTTGCATTCTTAATTTGATGCTTTACTTTATTTGAATTTTGTTGCAAATTTTTGGTGCACCTCTATGCTTCACCAATTTACACTTCATGAGGAGTAATTGGTGCTGCTAAGGTGTTTTGTGGCCTCCAAGTCCCTTTTATGTCCATGGATGTCTTTGTTCTATCTGAAAACCTTTACCGCTGATCTACCTCAATCTGCACTAAAATTGTTATTAATGGCAACGTCATTTTCCACTTGCTCATGTAATACAACCTTATCTAATTGTCTCCCCATGTTTTTAATTATAATTCTATTTTCCATCTCCACATCCTAATTCAAATTTGAACAAACTTTTGCATTAGAACAAAATCCTCATAGTTAACTACTTTGCTTAAATTTGCTTCTTGAACAAAAAATTATGATCAAGATTTGAAAAAAATGCAAAAAACGAAACTGAAGTTCATTATCTATTTATAGAATCAAAAATTTCAACAACAAAACATAAACAACATTCTAAAATTCATTTTGAATTTGACCCCCAATATGGTTGCCAAATGGTACATACAAAATCTCTAATCCTATATTTTGGTTTAAATCTAGGGTAAAATATTTAAAAACTAATACTAACAAAGTATGTTCATTCAGATCTAATTAGAACTAGTTTCATATTTAAGATCTAGTAATGAAAATATCATCATAAAAAATCAAAATAACAACTTTGACTATGGAAACAAAGTTTTTCTAGAAATCAAAACATATTTCTCTCATACTCCATTAAAGCTTCATGTTCTACAATGATACAATGGTCATCATCTCTTTCTCTTTTCCAAATATATATTTTGACCAAACAATCCTATTCGATTTCAAGTGGTGATAAAAATTATGTAATCTAACTAGTAATTCTTATAAACATTAACTAAGTAAAATATATATATACTAACTAATAATTATCACAAGTAACTATTCCTTTAACATCCACCTTTGTGTTATAAATGTTACTTCATCAGCATGTTGAATAGATGTGACGTTTTGTCCACCTGATTATGGATTCAACCTCCATTGTTGGGATGACTATTGGGGTGTCACAAATTGATTGAATGAAAATACTTGTGGTTCTTCTTTCCTCCTGTTCTATAGGTACTTAATGAAGAGGAAAATCTATTGTAACCCGTTGTTGAAATTCATTGCTAGGAACACCAACTAGTTAAATTCCCTCGACTTAAGAATGTAGTTGTTCTTGTGATCGAACTGTCTCATGAACAAGTTGTGGTACTCCTAATTATAGTTGCCTTCTAAGGCCCCTTGTGACTACTCTTGACATCTTTTATAACGACTTTAAAAATTTGTTAATTCAAGTTCTTTTGATCAACAAGTTGTTACACAAATAAAAAATCATCAAGGCACTTGAAACACTCTTAGAAAACTACTAAACCTATTACAAATCCAAACTTAAAATTTCAAAACAAAACAAATATTGAAAACCAGAAAGTGTAAGTGTGATTGCTTACAATTTTGTTTGGGTGTTTTCTATTTTCTTAGATCACAAAATTCCTTTTTAGAAGTTTTTAATTCTTGTTTATAAAGGTCATCAATAGGTGTGTTTATTCCAATTTTGAAAATATGGAAACAAAAACATAAGAGTTTTTTGTTTATTCACCAAGAGCAAAATTCATATGTAATTCACAAATAAGTTCCAAAAGGAAAAAACTTCAAAATCAGAAGTATATTGGTTTAGAAATAAATATTCTAAAAGTTACCCAGAAAAATTAAGGAAATTATATTTTCTTATCCTAAAAACTCCTCCTATTTTTACTAAACATAACATTGTTTTAAGTTAAACAACCAATACATCAATTAGAAACTCAAATTTAAACTACAATAACTATAGCCACATGTTTAAAAACATGTTACTATCAACAATTGATTATTATAATACACCGGCTATCACTTCACATAGTTTATCGATTACCTTAAAAACTTGTCATTGGTTAATTTAAGGAACCAATTAACTTAAGGATTTGTCACCCAGTAGTAAATGAACTGATTCTCAAAATAATGTTGCTTCATCAATTATTAGTCGGTATCAATTAGTTATCATGTACATAACTGAAAATTTGGGTTAACAATCAACAACATATGTTTTTGAAAATTAAAGTAATTCCTACCTTAGTGTAATTTGAACTATTTTTCTCCAAAAAAACCACTACATATATCTAATGATTCAAAATCAAAATCTTCAAAAGATATTTCCTAGGTTCACGCCATAAACCAATTCTAAATTGCTTTCTATTGTCCCAATTAGTCCAACCCCATTCTACCCTAACAATGACAACACAAGTATGTCCTTAACAACAAGATGTAAAATTAATTCATGGATTCCCCTGGCAAGGAAACAAATTTCACATTTTCCCTATTCATTTTCACCTTTTGGGGGATCTTTGAACATGGTAGACCCTATGTCATAAGCGCTTGGAATAAAGATGTGACGATCATTTTATGCTTGGGCCAATATTTTTATTGAAGCCATTTTGTTGTCAAATGTTTTCAAAAAAAAATTTTAAAAATCTAAGCCATAGTGAAACAATGTTTCATTCACTAGATGTCTCCTATAAATTAATTATGGACAATATTATAATTCATGGTTTTTTATGTTGTTCAAGTTGACTGCATTGTCCAACTTGACTAATGCACATGTCCATATTGATTAGAAGCTCAAATCCTAAATGACACATGTAATTTTTGAATGTTCAACTTTATTGGAATGACCTACTTCATTGTGTGTCAAATAGAACATCTAGTCAAGTTGGACTAAAAAGTGATAGCCTTGGTCAAATAAGCCAAGGGCCCAATCAAAAGGGATAGGACAAATGTACCTTCTAGCTAGGTAGCCTATGATAAGGCTTGTAAATACCCCTCCCCTTCCCTAAAAATCTTACAATCTTGAGCCATCTACCAATGTGGCTATTAATCTTAAATTTATTTAGGTCCAATATTTATAACCTAATTGGCCAACTTGTAATTCAAGAACAAAGTGAGTTAATTACTTTTCAAAGTGATGATTGTGTATAAAAGACATGAGTTGTACTTGCTCTTGGAAATGATTTGTTTTATTCTGCTAACTCAATATTTTAGAAGTGTTTGGGTTTATGGTGAAGGCATTTGGCATTATAGTTTGTGTACTTATATTTTATATAATTATTTCATAATGGAAGTTATGGTGTCTCATGTAATGACTCATTGATGTCACTTGGTAATTGTGGTGAAACAAGTTATTCTATTTTTAATTGTCATTGGATTTTATGTAGGCAAAATTGGAAACAATTTTCTTAGTGGAGTTCTTTATTCTTAAATAAATAATATTATTGGCCAACTTGTAGTTTGAGAATAAATTAAATTTTGACATGTTTTGTTGTTTTTTTGGTAAGTTATGTTGTCAAGCTACCACTTCATCATTAATTTGAGGGAAATATGGCTTCACCTTTTGCCCCATTGCATTCACAATTGTGCCAAACCCATTGAGCATCACATTTGCATCATCACTGGTTTACTTTCAAAAGACATATAAAATGCCATTAATCAAACCTTGTGTTGTATGGAGAAACAAGGATCAACATAAAACTTATAGTTGAGAACATCACAAAAAGAGGCAACAATTACCAAAACAATTATGTCTATCCCAACTCATATGTGGCATTCAATTTGAAATTCTATAGAAACCACCTAATGAAAGTAACAAGGCCCTAAAACTTTAGCCAGCACCAAGAGGATTGACCCAAACAAACCAATGAAGAAACTAATCAATGAAGACAATAATGAATTGCTATGATTCTTTTGATAACAAATCTAACTTGATGCAAATCCAAATAAGTCCACTATTATGTCAACACACTAGTGTGCTGAGCTTTAACAACTTCTTGCATAAATTGGAAAAGTATGTTTCTCTTAAGAAACTTGAAGAATTAGTGCAAGATCATAGGTGCTTTAGTTGAACCAAAAGTTGATTTCTAATCATTCACCACATTTGTGAATGTTGTTGTAGTAAATTTCCAGCAAATCCCTAGACATGTGAATTGACATGATTGCACAAGGACTCACTTGGACCAAACAATGAAGTAATAAATAAATGACCAAATGCTTGCAAATATTATGAAGGTCAGAATGACAAGAATTCAAGAATTGCATTCGTTTTAGATGTTTTTGGCAAGCTTGCAATTTCTAAATCCCCATATTTTGAATGACCAATATTTTGCTAGATCTTTTATCCATATTTACATTCTACACCCCTCAAATGTGGCAAAAAACTCTAAAAACTACACTGAAAAAACTGGAAAACAAACTGGCGGGTGATTTGAAATCCACAACTAGTGTCTAGATTGAAATTCCCCTAGAGGTGTGGCTCAACATGCCACTATGTAGTCATATTGTTTTAAAATATGACCCCCTTGTGCAACTGTCATGCATTCTACGACATGCTCAACTTCAAACAATTTGACCACAACATCATGTTTAGCCACACATCCAAAACTTTGGCATAATTTTATGAACCATGAAAATGAAAAAGACCGCCCACTTAAATAACCCAAAGTAGTTTCAAGATGGAATATGGGAAAATCCTACCCTAATCACATGTGATCCTACTGAAATCACATACTTGACCATCTTGCTCAAATTCTAGTGCACGAAGTCAAATTGCACAATGCACAAAATTTAGCACATTTGATCATATTACATTGGGATGTATGGAGAACATAAAGTCAAAGTGTATTCTATAGAAAATCGACTTGGACAGACTTAATCAATCTAATAGGTCCAAACATACAATGCACAAAAACCAGTGCATAGGGTCACAATTAACAATGACCTAGTTTAACAAGCTACAAAAATCTAACCAAGATTATACACAAAATCTAGTGTACATGGTCATAGTTCACAATATCCTAATTATAAGTTGTAAATCCAAGACCATAGTGCACAAAATCCTAATCATAAACCTAATAAACCTATCTCATAGAGACTTACATGACGACATAATCCTTCCAAAATGTAAACGTTACACAATATCAAATACTATGTGTAGATATTTCTAGGTAGGTGACAATGATGCCAAATTGGAAATCCTAATTATGTTTAAATAATTGATAACTCCAAATAATTTTGCCCAAACCTACAAAGTCCCATTACACATAGTTCACCCAAATAATGAAGTATTGTAGCTAATGAAACCAACCTACCTTAATGAGAAAGTAGGGCAAACTCAGTCAAACAATGACAATGTAATATTGTCCAGGCTCAATATGGTGCTCCCATAAACATCCTTGATTATTACCACCATTGGTGTAACCCAAATCCAAAACAATATTGGAAAATCACTATTGAGCAATGATTAGTAACCCTCTTTCACAATGCGATGTTCAGCTTTGTTAAAACATCAAAAATCATTTGCCACTGTTAGTTTGGATTTAACTTTGCTTGGAAAACTTGTAAAAAAATAAATCCAGGCACATCACATGGCCCATACGACATATATTGCCCTTAGCATTGTACGCATTGGCCCATATGTTATGAAAACATGTGTAACTTAAATCTTTTGAATAAAAATGAATTATTATACTTCACATTGAGCAACACAATGGCCAGTTAATGAAATCAAGGCCAAGTTGTCCATTGATAGCCCCGCAAAAATGATTTCATAGCTATTTCCTACCCTTTGGTAGGTGGTAAATACAAGATATGTAATCCTATATTTTGATCTAAATCTGGACTGAAACATCATAAAACTAATATTAACAAAAAAAATTCATTCAAATCTACTCATATTTAATTTTAGAATTAAAATCTAGTAATGAAAGTATGAGTAAAAATGATCAAAACAATAATTTTGGCTATGGAAGTAAAAGCTTTTCCAAAAATCAAAGTGTTATTATCTCATACTCCATCAAAAAAAAATATTTTACAATGATTCATTCTCCTCTTCTTCTCTAAAAATATGCATATAAAAATTAATCCTATGTCTATTCAAATTCGAATTGTGATAAAAACTATGTAATCTAGTTAGTAATTCTTAAAACAATAACTAGGTAAATAGAAATATACTAATTAACTATTACCAAGAATAACCACTCCCTTAACATTACCCCACCCGTACTATAAATTACAGCATGCAATTTTGGATAAAAAAATGTGTTAAAAAAATTAAATCTGATGTTGTTTTCTAATCTTGTGATTTAAAAATTTGATATTACCCTTGATGCATTACAATATGTTATATTTGTACTATAGTATGCTTTGTTTGTATTATAATTTGATCTGTCTATGGTTGTACTTGAGATTGAAGTAATGTCTAATTTTTTGTTGTAGACAAAGTTTGTTGTTGCCCTTTTGATGTTTTTGTTGATAAGTGTGAAATTGTTTAATGATGTGTTGTTGTATGCTCCTATGATTACAACTTTGATGTCACTTGTAGCTATTGTTGTGTCTGCAAATTTGATGTAATCTAAGTCTACTCCTGATGTTGTAGCTCTGATGCAAATTCAATTTGATCTTATTGAACCTCCCAAGTTTTGTGTTCTTTGAATTATATTTGCTCCCTTATTTCTATGGTTGTAAATGCATATTCATGAGAACTAACCTCTTATGAAACGGATTCTACTTGTTTTTTGAGTCTATTATAATGTATATGTCTTACCACTAGCCTCCTTCTTAGAACTATCCTTCCCTCTTCTAATGTCTCCTAGTTTTTCCTTTATTATTTTTGTGCTTCTTCTATAGAGTCTCCTTCTCTCCTCATCATCATAAAACCAGGACATTAGAACTACTCTTTTAGTTGTCCTAGTTTCTAGTTATTTTTCCTTTTTAGGATAGATGTGTGTAATGTTTTTGATAAGCCTCTCCTTTAGACTCTCTTTTCTTCTATTGTCCTCATGTGGTTGTTCTAGTTGTTTTTTCTCTTGTGGCTCTGTTCCTTTTAATGGAAACCAGTTTTAAAACATAACTCCTAGGACTATGGCAAAATGGCATACATCCTTTTTTGGTTCTCTTTTGGTTGTTCCCTCAATAAATTTTTTGTGACACTTTTTATATATGATCATTTCCATGACTAATTGAAAATACATAATTGTAGCCCAATTGACAGATTTTCCATGATCTGTTCTAAAGATCATTATGGTAGACTTATTATTAAAATGTTGCACCTTCATTTTCTAGTAGATAATGGGCAAAATGGCAACAATTCTATTGGCATACTTTGACCTCATATTCTTTACAACCCACCTTTCATTAATGTTGTAAGTGTTTGGGTTTGTATTAGTTATGTCTACCAATGCTACTCTAGCATTTGACATCTAACCCTAGTTTTCCTTTATTTCTCCTATATGGCAAATTTTTAAAACCTTTGCCAACAAATGTTTGTCTATAATTCTTTATTCTTCCCCCAACATGACCTTGATTATGTTTTATTTAAAATCCAACTTCCAATTGTTTAGAAATTCAACTAGATTGTTGTGATGAAAAGTTTTCCTTACGCACCCCCACACTCCTTGAAAAACTCAAATGTGAGTCTGAAAGTGAAAACATCGAAAGAAAAAATTGAGGTATGCTCCTTAGCTCACATCACTTTGGGGGAAGAGGGGCATGCTGGAGCTCTAGGATGGGGACCATGAAGAGTGACAAGCAGGTTAATTATTCACATGGGCTTACACAAACCAAATAACAAGTTGGTTAATGTGTAGTTGGAGCACTTTTGGTGCACATGCAAGCCACGAGCATACATGAACTCATAAGACTCACCATGGTTCAAACTTGAGGGGAATCATTACCTTCCCCCTTATAAAAGTTTCTACGATTAGCCATGGGGGCTACATTCAAATGTCATTTTGTCCTGGGATTCCCAAGTTGGGAGTCCCAAATTCCCAAAATTGAGACTCCTTACACTTTGGAGGGCCATAATTTCTCTTGTAAACCTCCGATTGAGGTGAGGTTTCAAGTAAAGTTTTATTTCTTGTCTAAAAAATTTCAATGATATGTAGCACTTGACCTGCACGCACTTATTCCAAGGTGATTCATGACTTTTAATGGGCGGGAATGAAATTGACATTTTGATTTTCGACACTTTGACTCCCAGCCTTTCTTTTGGCCATAATTTATGTTTTAAGTTCTCAAATGGTTCATGCAAGCCCATTTTAGACATTTTTGTTTCAAAATCTTTTTAGTGGTTTAAAAAACATCTCAATCCAATGAGTTTTGACTCTTCAAATTGTTCTTTAAATATTTGGCAATCCATCGGGACTTTAACTCCCAAAGTGGGAGCCCTCTTGGGAGTGTGTGGGCTCATTCCCGCACACTCTCATACACTCATGTGAGCATGAAATGTGACTTTCGGGTTTCATTTTCGGTTCGCACCTTTGCAAGCCCTTATTGTTGCAACCTTAACCTTGGGCTCGCGACTAATGCAAAGGCTTGCAAGGTTGTGAGCCAAGAAGGAAGCCTGCGAGTCACATCTCATGCTCCCGAGAGTGTAGGAAAGTGTGAGGGAATGAACCCTCACACTCCCAAGAGAACTCCCACTTTGGAAGTTGGAATCCCAATGGACTCCCAAATTTACAAAGAGCAATTGCGGGTTTCAAAACCCATTGGATCAAGGAGTTCCTTATATCATTGAAAATCTCTTGGAACTTAGATGTTTAAAATGGGCTTGCATGATGCATTTGTACACTTAAAACACAAGTTATGGCCAAAAGAAAGGTCGGAAGTCAAATTAACAATTTGACTCCCGACCACTAAAAGTCAGGAATCAACCCAATTTCCTCATGTGCAGGTGGTGTGTGACATACTGTTGAAAAGCTCTTGACGAGAGCTACAACTTTGCTTTAGACCTCATCTCAATTGGAGGTTTTGACACAAAGTTATGAGGCCCCAAAGTTGCAAAATTCCCAACTTTGGCAATTTTGGGATTCCCCTTTGGGAGTCCTGGGACATAATGCCATTTGGATGTGGGCTTCTTGGAGAGGCACAAAGTATAATATAAGGGGGAAGGTGGTGGCTTCCCTTAGGTCCAGGCCCTGGCGAATCTTGTGAGTTTGAGTTTGCTCGTGGTTCGTCCTAGCACCAGAAGTGTTCCAACTATGTAATAACCACCTTGTGTTTGGTTTTGTGTAAGCCCATGTGGGTAGTTGATGTTTGTCACTCTTCCTAGTCCCATCTTGAAACTCCAACATGCCCTTTTACCCCTAAAGTGCTACGAGCCAGGGAGTGTGCCTCAACTCTTTGCCCTTTCGTTGTTTTCAATTTATACTCACATTTGAGTCCATTAAGGAGCTTGGGAGTGTGTCACTTACCTTGGTCGCAAGCCCAAGGCTAAAGTCACGCACTTCCACTCAACCTCAAACAAACCTACTAATCCAACTTTATTGCCCAAGCTCTTTTTTCCTTTCTAGAGTTTGTCCAAAGCAAAATATTCTCCAGATTATTATTATAATTTTGTTTTATAGGAGTAAAAACGTACCTAACCTCATCATCATCATGAATCTGCACCTTCTTCCCACATAGATTTACAACCATTACTTGTTGACTTGTTTTTTTCATGTGTTTATTATTAAGAATGTGGACTTTCTCTAATATTTACTCCTAAGTAGGCTCTTCTTGATGTAATGGCATTTTTTATTCTTGTTGCAAATCATCCTTCTGCTTTTCTTCCTTAGAATTTGAAATGGAAATCATATTGATTTTGTCACTAGGACCTGCCTTTCTTTTGGGTTTCCTAAAGTTATATATCCTCAAAGTTTCCTTACAATCTTTTTTGTTTTTTTTAATTACTTCAAGAGCTTTTTCAAACTTGGATATTTGAGAAGATCTATGAGAGGAAGAAGATGAATAAACAAGAGAAGAAAAGGGTGGACCTCTTTTGAAAGACCTAGACTGCAAAGGCAAAATGTTTACAAATTTTTGTTGTTCTTTCTATTTTTAAAATTTTTCTTTCTATAATTTCTCTCTAGATTGTCTTTGCAATTTCTCCACAAAACTTTTTTCTACACTCATTCTAGAGACAAAAAATGATAGGAACTTGCCTGTAGGAAACAAAAACAAAGAGACATTGTATTGTTTACTACCTTCTAAAATGTAATCACCTCATTTCATGAAGTAACGTTTCACCTTTTGCTTTAGGGTTAATGTTTTAATGATTTGTCCTTTTTTTAATTTTTGACACATGTCATCTCTTGTTAAAGTTCATTTTGATAGCAACATGGGCTATATAGTTAATGCCTATTGACTTAGGAACTATGTAGACGTGGCACTAGGTTTTTATGATGATAACTTAAAATTTAATGACATGGTGTTATCTACATTGCATACTTCCTTTGTCCTGTGTTGAATCATTAGATCAACAAAGTTTTGTTATGATGTGACAAATTTATTTGACCCATAATCTAATGACTATGAAACTATATAATCATGGTTCATGAAATTTTTCATAACCTATTGTTTCATCAAATTTATTGAAACTTCTTCTCATAATATTTTCTAATTAGTTTTAATAATCACAATTTTGCTTTGATATTTTGAATCATCGTCATATTTTTCTTCCATGTGGTTTGAATATATGGATTGTAAAAACTTTTGATCCTCTAAACTCTAAATCCCCTTCAATGTCTGATCCACATATATGTATGGTTAACATTGACCAAAATTGGATTTGGTTCAAAATTATTAACATAAACAAGAAAAACAATATTATTGGTTAAACAATATTGTACCCTGAATGGACCAAACCATCTTTTCTTGAATTTGACCAAATGTGTCCTTTATCTGTTGGGAAACCATAAAACATAATCTCCAAATTGAAATTTCTTCTATGTGTTTTTCTATTGACTTCACTGAAATATGCTCCATTGGTTGGCCCCCACATTATTTTGAACTTCCAATATGTTTTCCTATAACTTTTTAAATGATGTAATTATAGTTATTACTACTCTAGTTAGTTTTATATTTTTTTGGTCCCCATTAATAGTTGGGAAAACATATTTTGTTGCATTAAAGGATACAAACCATAGACTCATTGATAAGGTGTATAACATGTTGCCACTTTATAAGCAATCTTATATGAAAATGAAATTGTGGATAAATCTTCATCCTAGTTCATATTCTCATTGTCTAACTTAGTTAATAATCTTCTAATGACTTTGTTAGTAGATTTTGCTTGTTTATTTCCCTATGGATAATACGTAGTTGAACTAACATGCTTCAACATAAATGGTTTTATTAAATGTTTTATTATGTCATTGATGAAATGTGCACCTTGATATGTAACTATAATCAATGGACATCCAACTATGGTTAGAATATACTCATATAAAAATGTAGATATAATTACTATAGTATTGGTTCTGAGTGGCTTTGCCTCTACCCACTTGGTTGCATAATTTGTAACTACCAAAATATATTTGTTTCCTATTAATCATCTTGGTGGTTTTATTGGACTTATAAAATTTAGACCCCACATCATAAAAGGTTTCTTTAGAAGAGTTGCTACCAACTTGGTTAGATTTTTTGAAGCACCCCCACACTCCTTGAAAGATTCAAAATGTGAATCCATAAATGGAAACAATGGAAGGAGTTGGGGTATGTTCCTTAATTTGCAACACTTTGGGAATAGAATGGTGTGTTGAAGTTCTAGGATGGGGACTAGGATAAATGACAAGCGAGTCAATTATTCACATGAACCTACATAAACCAAACAACAATTTGCTTAGTGGTTTAACGTTGGAGCATTTTTGGTGCATGGACGAGCCATGGGCATGCACGGACTCACAAGACTCACCAGGCCCAAACTTGGGGGACGCCACCACCTTCACCCTTATAGTATTCTCTATGTCGACCACAGGGCTTGCACCCAAATGTCATTTTGTCCCAGGACTCCCAAGTTGGGAGTCTTGAAATACTCGAAATTGGGATTTTCACAACTTTGGAGGCCCATAACTTTTGTGAAGACCTTTCATTGAAATGAGGTCTAAAGCAAAGTTGTAACTTTTGTTGAGAGCTTTCCAACAATATGTCGTACGTCACCTGCACGCACTTATTCCAAGGCGATTCCCAAGTTTTAATGGTTAAAAGTCAAATTGGCAGTTTAACTCTTGGTCCTGCTTTCAGTCATAACTTGTGTTTTAAGTACTCAAATGGGATTGTGAACCCATTTCACACATCTATGTTCCAAGAACTTTCCAATGTTATAAGGAACTTTTTTAATCTAATGAATGTTGACCCTTTTAAGATTTGAAAGTCCATTGGGACTCCAACTCCCAAAGTGGGAGATCATTTGGGAGTATGTGGGTTCATTCCCTCACACCTTCCCACACTTCCAAGAACATGAAATGTGATTGTTAGGCTTCATTCTTGGCCCACACCTTCATAAGCCCTTGACTTAGTCATGAGCCCAAAGTTAGGGTCATGACATTTTTGGTTTTTTATCTTCTAGTTTCTTTACAGTTGTCATAACTTTTTACATAATTCATGACACTATTAAAAGTTCTGGGTTTTGCAACTATCGTTTGCAACTAAAATTCAATTGCATGTGACACATGTAACTGCAAATTTGTGTAGTTGCATGAGACAAATTACACACGACATTCAATTACATGTGACATTATGTATGCAACATGTATATATGGTGTTAATATACATACTCATCCATACATACTAATGCAAATGTAGTTGCACCTTATGTGCAACTCTCCTTGCAACTACAATGCAATTAATAAAAATATGACACATGTTTTGAAATTGGACAACTAACTTGTGGACATGTGTCACTAATTAATTAATTTTTGTTTTCAAAATAAAAAATTCATTGGATTAATTTCAATCATTAAAATTTGTGTCACTAAGATGATGACACGGGTCCATTTTGAAACACCAATTATATGGTGGCACATGGAAAGTAAGGCCCATCTATTTTTAATATTGAATAGTAATATCTAAATTGTCCAATTTATGGCTAATAAGATGTTGACACGTGTTGCCTAGTTAGTTAATTATTATTAAACCCTATTAGGTAAATAGGTTTACTAAGGTATGTAAGTAGGTTGAACATAGTTCGGTTTAGGCTATATAAGTAAGATTATAATAATCCGATTTTATTTTTAGGATTAACCATTTCATAAAAAGCAAGCTTTTTTAATTCACTCATCCCCATCGGCATTTGATGTTTCATAACAACACAGTTATTGCTTCTACTTATATACTGAGCCAAATAAAATTGGAAGCCAAAGGATATGGGATAAAAAATTCCATTGCAAACCTCAGGAACCAACTTAGTTGCACATCATATGCAACTAATGTATCAGAGTATAGCAACCAAGGGAGGGTTCTGTTGATTTTAGTGTCCACAAAAAACTTGAAGCCCTCCTCTTGGCACATCTAACACAATAAGAATTGTTGAAAATGGATTAGAAATGAGAAAGTTATGATCCCCCAAAGTAAAGGGTGTTAGAAATTCAAAAAAACCATTGAACACTACAAAGGCCAATTCTTAAACACCCAGAAATTTCCTTTTATATTGTTATTTTTGCTATTAAAGTAACAATATGATTTGTAGAACTTCAGTTGGCACTCTTATAGCACTTTAAATTGTTTAAAAAGAATAAGAAATAAGAAAGTTATGAGGTTTAAAAGTAGGAGGGGTCCAAAAAGAAGAAAAAAACATGTTTTGTAACTTGGAAAAAACTTATTTTTCTTATTTTTCATGTTTTTCTTCTTTTTAATTTTTCATTACTTCTTGTTTTTTGCAATTCAAAGATGATTGTAGGATTTTTTTTAATAATTATAATTACTTATGATTCTAACATTATTATCTGGCTTAAATTAATAATTAACTTAAGATGTTTTTGTACTCGTAGGTTAATTTGTGTAGCCTATTTACATTAATATAAATTAATAATAAAATTTATGTATATAATACCTATTGAATATATATATATTGATTATCATTATAATTATAATATACATTTAATTGATAATTATGAACATTTATAATAAAATTTAATATTATCATATTAATTTATTCTAAATATATATTTTTTATTTGCCAAAACAAATATTTAAATATATCTCATAAATAAAATTTTAAAACTTGCAATATATATTTAAACCATGGTTTAGTTTAACATAATTTAGTTTAGCCATAATTAATTTAGCTTAACTTAATTTAACCATTGTTGGTTTTAACCTAATTTAATTTAGCCATAAATATTTTAACTTAGTTTAATTTAGCCATAACTGGTTTAACCTAATTTAATTTAGCCATAATTAGTTTTGCCTAACTTAATTTAACCATAATTATTTTGGCCTAATTTAATTTAGCCATATTTAATTTACCATAATTAGTTTAACCTAATTAATTTAGCCATGGTTAGTTTTAACATAATTTAATTAGCCATAAATAATTTAGCTTAATAAAATTAGGCATGGTTAATTTTAGCCTAATTTAATTTAGCCATGGTTAGTTTAACTTTTTTGTTTATTTAACCTAGGTTAATTTAACTGCGATTATTTTAACCTAGGTTAGTTTAAGTTAGCCTAAGTTAGCATGGGGTTAACCTTAATATTAAATGCACATAATATTATTATACATAACCTATGTAGATATATTAAGTATAATAATTTAAGTATGTATAAGTTTAGACCATTATTTTTATGACATGTGTCCATGTTGTACACATTTAGTTGCATGTTAGTTGCACACACAATCGTATGGTTGAAAAATTATACAATACCAAATGTATAGTTGCAAACATCACCAAGATAGTTGCAAATGACAACTAGTTGCATGCCAGTTGCATAGTGATTGGTTGCAAAAGATAGAACTTCTAGTAGTGTGAGTATCCTTGAACAAAATTGGCCACCAATATTTTGCATCTATAATTTTCTTTGCATTAAATATATGTAGCAAAATGTCTTCTTGCCATTCCTTCATGTAGTTCCTTCAGGACAATTTGTGTTTTTGAGGTGGTCAAACATTTGCACATTTTGTTGTCTTGGCCCACTTTGTACATTATTCCTTTTTTCAGAGTAAAGGGTTTTGCCTTTCTAGTCAACTTTGTTTCTAAGTCAAGTTCAAAGTTTATGGCATTTGAAATGTTTTCAAATAGTTTTTTACTTCTTACACCCATATAGGTTTTTAAAAAAATAATGATGCATCCCCAATCTAATATGGGACTCCCAATGGTTCTAAACTATTTAGCAATCTAGATAAAACATCAACAACCCATGTGTTCAATTAGGTTTGTAGACTATTGTGAGTTCATACTCCAAGAATAACAACAACCATTTGGCTATCCTTCTTGACACCTATGGTTTATTGACCAAGTACACCAAAGCCATATGGTCTACATAAAAAACAAATTTTTTTTTCAATAAAAAATGTTTGAACTTATGCAGAGCATAAACCATTGCTAAGGCTTTTCTTTCTGTAGTAGTAAATTATATTTTGTTTTATTTAGCAGTCTAAAAGTGTATACTATAAGTTGGTCATACTTACCCATTGGGTTTTGTGCCAACATTGCACCTATTGCCAATAATGATGCATTTGTGTGCACATGAAGCTCCAACTACTAATTTGGAGGCATTAGAATTGGTGTTTCCATGTATTTATATTTGATCCTAAGCTTCTTGACACTCTGTGGTTCAAATAAAGGGTTTGGTTTTCCTCATCAACTTTGTGATTGGTGCCATGATAAAGGCAAAGTTCTTAATGAAACATCTATAAAACTAAACCATACGATTAAAGACCTAAATATGTTGTGGCTTTGTAGGTAATGGCATATTCATTATTGCCTAAACCCTCTTGGGGTTTGGTATTTTTCCTTCTTTGGAAACTATGAACCCAAAATTCAGTCTTGAAAATATAATAAAGGCACATTTCTCTAGGTTAAAACTAATTTTATATTCTCTACATTTCTAAAAACAACGCCTGAGCTTCATTAAATGATTCTCCATATCATTATAAATTGTGAAGTCATCTAAAACTATCTTCATGAACTAGTTTAAATATTTTCTAAAGGCTTTACTGACTATTCTCTAGAAAGTTGGTGGCCCATTTTTGACACCAAATGGCATCACCATCCAAACAAAAGCTCCCCAATCTGCTACAAAAGTTATTTTGTGTCTATCTTTAGGGGTTATAAAAATCTGATGGTATCCTAAATATCCATCAAAAAATGAATAGGCTTCATACCCTATTATAGTGTTTAGTACCTCATCAGAAAATGGAAAAGGATAAGGATCTTTTTTGGTTGCCTTATTTAGCTTTCTGAAATCCACACAAATTTCCAATTTTCCATTCTTCTTAAGCACTACCATTATAAGTGATAACCATGTAGCCTCTTCTATCGGTTGAATGAATCTAACTACTAATAGTTTATCAATGTCCTATTTGATAGTTGTAACATAATTAAGGTTCAATCTGTACCTTGTTTGATGTGTTGGTAGTGTTGAAGTATCTAATTCAATTATGTGTTGAACTAATTCTAAAGTTATTTTAGATCCTTATAAATCCATGCAAACACATCTTTGAACTCCTTGAATAACATCTAAAGCTCTTTAATTTTCTCCTTTGTTAATTGTGCATTAACTTTGATGTATTATGGATTTGCCTTTGTGCCAAATTCAGTTCAATAAGTTGTTCTTCAATCAAAAATCAACCTACTATTTAAAGATTTTGTACCTGTATTTTGGCTGATGTTTCATCCACTTAAATATCATCTTGTGTATGATGATAATAGGTTTATGGATAAACCTTATCTTCCAATGATATCTTTGGTTTGACATAAAAGTTTTATAATTTTGTTGTTGTAGACACGATTTCTGCTACTTTTTTATTTGATGTCCCTCGTTTTGGTTTAGGTTTTTCATTGATTCTAATTTCTAACACTCCAACACTCAGTAATAAAACCATTTCATTTGAAATAGTGATCATGCCAATTGAGAACAACTTTAGTTATGTCTCAGATATAAAATCTTCCTCTTCATTTGTTAGCCCTATTGGCAAGTTATAATAAATAAATATTTGGGGCCTTATGGTTTCTGCTTCTAGTTTCTTGTTAACTAATATTGTTCTGATTATTCCATTACCTTGAACAGTGATGACATTATCACCCTAATCATGTGTAACCTTTGCATCTATGAACCAAGGTCTTCCCAACAACATGGAATAACAAAAATCTATCACACTATTTTTTACACAATAAATGTGGCTATACATGGTATGCCATGTATGTGAGTCTTCAACTTTTTAATGACTCTTAAAGGTTTGGTCGTAATCTAATATGCGATTCTGAGGTGGTATGGAGCTAGTCATGGTTTGGATAAACCTAAGTTTGTTTTGAGGTTTTCTGTTATGATGTTCACACTTGCTCCTCCATTTAACAAAACATCCTTAGTAGCAAAACGCAAAGTTATGGGGCTCCAAAGTCGCAAAAGTCCCAACTTGGGCGATTTCGGGACTCCCATTTGGGAATCATGGGACAAAAAGCCATTTTGGATGTGGGCCCCATGGAGAGGTGTAGAGTATACTATAAGGGGGAAGGTGATGGCTTCCCCCAAGTTTGGGTCGTGGTGAGTCTTATGTGTTCGTGTTGCTTTTGGCTCGTCCTAACACCAAAAGTGCTCCAACTACGCACTAACCACCTTGAGTGGGTTTTGTGTAGGCCTGTATGAATGAGTGAAGCTTGTTAACTCTTCCTATTCCCATCCCAAAACTCCAACACGCCCCTCTAACCCTCAAAGTGCTATAGGCTAAGGAGCGTGCCTCAACTCATCCTTCTTTCGATGTTTTCTACTTGGATTCACATTTGAGTCTTTCAAGGAGTTGGGAGTGTGGCAACTAGGCTTTGATATCACTTTAGTAGCTATATTGGGTTTTTCTAGCTTCAATTTTTGCCACATATCTTTTTTTAATGTAGTGTTATTTTCAACAATTGACCTAACCTCAAAGTATAGGTAGTTTCCAACATATGTTTATTAATATCTTGGAATATTTGTTCCATATACATAATTTTGTTGATAGGATTAACAACCTTTTTTTTTTGATAAAATTGGTTCTATGAACACTTCAAATTTTGGTAATCCTACCCAAATTGTATTCTATTGTGCTTTCTCCTTTTGAATCAAATTTTCTAATGGGTTTTCTATTGGCATTTCTTATATGGTCTTGACAAAAAAATATTGTAGTTTTTGCTCCTCTTCCCAGTCAATAGCAGACATGCAAAAACACATTGAGGTGTCACGATTTCGGTAGATTAGTGTCCCTTTTCAAAGTCCTTTTCTAGTGTAGTTGAAAATTGGCTGAAAATATGAATATTTAGATGATATTGAAAGTAACATTTTTTCTATTTCCAATTTCAAATCATGATGTTATAAGAAATAAAAAATTATCACAATAGATTTTTTAATGGTTTTTTTAATGCTGAAAAAGTTTTTTTAAATCATTAAAAATTTTGGGATTTAAAATAATCCATAACATACTAAATTAAAATCACATTCCATTCATTCAATGGATCTTTAGTTTTTAAAACATGATTCATCCAATATCCCAAAGTTTCAAACACATAAGACTAATACATTGTAAGATAAAAGTACATATCCATGAGTTTTGTAAGTGTGACAAAAAGTGTGGCAAAATTCAAAAATCCATTATTTATTGGTTTCCATGATTTTTTTAATTTTTTTTCATTCTTGAAAGGTTGATTATGATAGCTTTAAACAAATGAGTCCCTTTTTCTATTATTTCAATGAAATCTATTTTATTTTATTTTCTTATATTTAGGGAATACAAGAAAAACTACCATTGTGACATCCATATAAGGTCACTGTAGTGTGCAAACACCTTCATTCCTTTGTGCTTAAACATATTTTGCATATCATTATACTTACGACAATCTATGATCTTATCTAGTGTCACCACAATATAATAGGAATACCTCATAGGTCCCTATACTTTAATATGTTGAGTAGTAACCTCAAAGACTACAAGAACAAAGTCTTCCTTTCTTTTGACTTTACAAGGTTCAACATTATGATTTGTCCAATGACAATTTGTATAATACAAATTTGTTTCCTTTGGGACTATTTGAGATATTTGAGCTAATGTTGTTTTATAATCATGTGGTATCAATAGACTGTTTATGGCCTCTACTTCAAAAATTCCTTCTTCATGAACTAAAGTTGTTTCCTTATGTTGCTACATGGTTTTTCTCTTTATGCTTGTTGTTGCTACACATAAAAATGGTTGTAATCCATATCTAAAAATAATAATTAGGAAACTATACGTTGTCTTGTGTTGAAGATTATTAGGCAATTTCAATAACCTTTCATAATAGATTTCCACTCTTTCATTCTTCTCTTACTTCATGTTCTTTAATTGTAGGTAAATTTGTTCATCATTCTAAACTCTTTTATACCTTTTACAAAAAACTAGTTGCAATTCGACAAAAGTGAAATTTGGGTAATCTCCCATATAATTGTTACACCAATCATACAAAAAAAACTAAGGGTAAAACTAAACATATTAATAATTTTTACATCATTTGTTTCACTGTTTGCTCTAATAGCAATTTAAAAAAATTTAACATGAACATTTGGGTCAGAATCTTTCACATATTCAAAATTGTTAAGTGGCCAATGATAAGGTTTGTTTGGTGGTAATGGTGGCTTGCTTGGATTCAGCATTGGCAATACAAAATACCTTGGAGGTCCTAATGGGTTTGAGCCGCCTCCTCTTGGATCTCATGGTTGATTAACAAAAACTTTGTTGACCTTTTTGGGCATGTCTTCATGCAAACTCACAAGTTATGTTCCCTTTTGAATGTGTGGTTTGGACATGATACCAACAACAATTTGTACTAGTGCTAATACAAATGGATCTTTAGTAACTATAATCATAAACATAGGCATTAACACATAATATAATGGTACAAATCTTATTGGTTCCATTCTAAAATTGGAAGTTCTTACATAGGTAACTCCAATAGTGTTGTGATGTAACATATTTGGTGTGGGAGCTATAAAAATAGGTACTACATCAGCCACAATTTAAGCTTTCATTTCCATTCTATTATCTTTCCAAATCCATTCTTTAAGTCTATTTGGAATTCAAACCCTCTCATGGGAGAAATCCTTTAGCTTAATATGTCCATGGTTATTGGCTATTACAAGTTCTAGATTCAAATTTTGGAAATGTTTAGCAAATCCTTGCTTCATATTGTTTTCAATAAATGGACATTCATTGATTTGATGTTTAATCTAATGGCAATATGAATGTGGAAAATTAGATATTGGAATTTTGTTCACATTATGAATCCCTCTACTTTTATCCCTTGGAACTCCTTTACAATACTTTCATTATGTTGATTAAGTTTGGGCTCATTATATCTCTCTAATAGCCATAGGTACACCTTCTACTACTATTGGTAAGACTACAATTTCTTGTCTAGTTACAAGTAGTGGCTCAACTCCTTTGGACATTTTGATACCTTGAGTGGTGGCTTCTTGTTCAACCACATAATAAATCGGAGGTTCAAAATTTTTAACTCTTTATTCAAACTCTTTGTTCTCATGGTCCTCTTAATAATAAGAAGACCTTATTACTTCACCCAACACATTCACTTATGCCTCTGTATATTTAGATGATCATAGGTAGTTTTTTCAATCTCCTTAAACATTTCAATACTGGTGTTTTTTTCCACTTCCTAGTTTTCCATTAGTTCATAGAAATCTAGAGATGCAAATTGATACACAAACCTAGGTTTATACCTCTATAACATCCTTTCCTTGGCTAGTCACCAACTTTGGACTTGAAATTTCCTACGGTTGTCCAAGTACTACAGAAGTCCATGTTCCGTCTTGATCTCTATGACTTTGAACCATAAATTGTGATTAAGAAGCATATTACACCCACTCATTTGGGTGAGTAGTTGATTACATCATTTTCCTTGGAGATCATCATATGTAAGTGTGCCTTTTTTGAAAACCCCTAGTCCATACTTCATGCCATACCATTTCTTGTGGTAGAAATGACTTCATGCCATTTCTTATGTTTTCAAAGTTTGTTTGTCCAACATTAGATTCCAATATGGGGTTTCTAAAAGCCCTACATACTCCTCTACATTTTCAATATTGTCTCTTGTTTGTCTTTCAACGACTTGACGATTTGCCTCCAAATCCAATTGTCATTATAAACTCTAGGTCACCATTTGATTCATCTTGTTTTACAATCCTTTGTCTTCATGTTTTATAAATCGCTCGACATTCCTTATGGCGTCAACTATTTAAACCTCTAATATTTCCTAACATACCCTTTTAAATCTTGAATTGAAAAATAAAACCCATTCATCTAAACACTTTCATCTACATTATAACTACGAAAATTATAAAGAGCCTTCTCATTATTGTAAGGAAAAAAAAAATCCTCAAAAGATGGTCATCAAATGGTAGAAATGAATTTAAGTCGTGCAAAATTATTCCACACTACTATAACATATTTGCACTACAATATGCACACATTCATAATTTCTACCTTGATTCTAAACACACCTAACCCTATAATTCCTTAAAACACCATATTCATGGTTATTTTATATAACCAAAATTTGCACTTCAAAATACAATGTAGAAAATTCCAAAGACAATATTTCAATTCATTTCGTTATATTATGATATTATAGAAAATTCACGCAACAATATCAACATAGAAATCACTACAAAAGTTTATACTTATTTGTTTTATTGGAAATTGAATCAGAATTACAACAAAATTCCATGTTTTGTCAAAATCAAATAAAAACAATAAAATAGATTTGTAGTATATCAAAACAAAATTTATGGTTTTTTATCACAAATTACCTACAACTATTTTTACTGTTCCCAAAGCTATGTGTCTAAGAATGAATCCTTTTTCCCTAAACTTCCTCCTTTTGGGCAATCCCAAGTCACATCATCATGATTAAAAAACAGCAAGAATTCAAAATTCAAACCTACAATGTTCCATGATCGGTCCCTATCCTAAATGCCTTGTTCATCCAAACCATGTAATCATCCTACCAGTTTAACATAAAGTTTGATGAAGCCAATCATAACCATTCGCAACTTAAAATACATATACGTGGAATTCCATACATTGTAACTTTCATCGTTATGTGAAACAATGTGTTGGATGGCAATTATTCCATGCTCCTTGGCCAACCTTGGCTTAGGAATGCTAAGGTGATCCATGATTGGGGAAAGAACCTGCTCACCATAAAAGGAAATGGAATGATTTCAATGATTTCAATAACAAAACATTTGGATGCTAATACTAAACGACCAAAAATTCTTCTTCATTATGATTTTGCTAATGGCATCACAAATGAAGAGGAAATTCTCCTCCAAGCCAAACTGGAATTGTTCACAATTGGAATGACTACCCTATTGGAATTGGGCACACTAATGTCTTATGTTGTTCCAAAAACCAGTTTCGAGGAGCTACAGTTTGATTTTCTTCATGCCTCGAAGGAAATTATCGTAGATGAAGTGTGCATGATTTGAAAATTGCAAGGTGGATGCTACAAGAAGATGATTAGATTTGAGATTTAAATCTAGGCACTACTACTGAATCGTAGCTAGTGAAGCTCAACGCTAATCTAGACCTTTTGACAACTATAAAAGCGGAATATGCGTTTCAAGAATACAAAGATGTTTTCACATGGTCCTATAAGGATCTCAAAGGAATAACTCTTCACATTGCTTAACATTGGATTGAATTGGACACAATGATATCGCCTTCCCATTAAAACTAGTATCGAATGAATCCCAATTATGTAGCTATGGTCAAACAGGATTTAGACAAGCTTTTGATTACAAGATTCATTGTTCCAGTGGAAGAATCAACTTGGCTTTCACCCATTGTGGTGGTCCCTAAGAAAAATGGTAAGCTGTGCATTTGTGTCAATTTCTAAAAATTAAATGTAGCCACCAAAAAAATTTGCATCCTTTGCCATTTACGGATGAGGTCTTGGATATGGTAGTTGGACATGAAGTTTACTCATTTTTGGACAGATTTTCCAATTACCATCAAATCATGATAACATCAAAAGATCAATACAAAACAACCTTCATCACCAAATGGGCGTTTTTGTGTGGTTGGTCATGCCTTTTGGATTAAAGAACGTGCCACCAACCTACCAACGAGTTGTCAATATGGCTTTCAAAGAATATCTTGGTGTGTTCGTGAAGTTGTTTTTGGATGATTTCAGTGTCTTTAGCGATTTGAAAACACATCCGGCTAAACTCTTACTATGTTTCAGCAAATGTCAAGAATTTGATATTAGCTTCAACCTTTAAAAATGTATGTTTATGGTGTTTTGTAGTGTCATACTTGGGTACATTATGTTTAAGGAAGGGAAGTTATTGGATCCTAAGAAAATTGTAACCATAATCAATATGCCAAAACAAAAAAACCCCTAAGGACATTCGAATTTTCAACAACATGGTTGAGTTTTATTGTTGTTTCATCTAGAACTTTGTTTTCATCATGGCCTTAATTACGAAATTGTTGTGAAAAACCAAAGTTTTTAATGAACTCCCAAATGTTAATAGGCGTGGGAGGTAATCATGTAGTGGTATGTGGATGCACTAATCTTGATTGCACCAAGGTGGGATATGGAGTTTCATGTCCACACCGACATGTCCAATTTAATAGTCAACGTTATGTTGGTTGAAAACCCAATTGGAAAATGTGACCAATTGATTACATATGCATTTCGATTATTGAACAATGTAGAGAAAAAATACACCATAATCAAAAGGGAAGTGCTAATGATGGTATATGCTCTTCGCAAATACTACCACTACTTATTCGATAACAAGTTTTTTTTAATATGTAAACCATATGGCCCTCCTTTACTTAATAAAAAAACCCCAAGTTTTTGGTCATATTGTTCGATGGATTGTGTTGTTTTTAGAATAAGATTTTTTGATGGTGTATAAACTAGGAAAATCACACTTAATTGTGGATGTCTTATCTCATTTATTGGCGTCTGATGAACCAAGTGGAATGCTAGATCAAATCATTGATGCCACCCTATTCCTACTCCAATTGGCATGGTTGCAAAAAATTCAGGATTACTTGCAAATAAGAGATTTTCCAATTTCATACACAGTGGAATAAAAAATGGAAATTAATTTGAAAGGCTTTGCCCTACATGTTGCAACAAGGCAATTTGTACAAATAGGGTTAAGACCAGATATTTCAATAGTACCCACACCAAGAAGAAATTCTAATAATCCTTTAAGAAATGCACGAAGGTGTAAATGGATGTTGTTTTTTGGTAGACATCACAATTTGAAAAAAAATTGGTTGTTATATATTGGTGGCTGAATTTTCACAAGGATGTTATGGACCATTATAGATCCTATGACAATTGCCAATAGATATGAAATTTGGTCCACACAAGTCTTGCTAAATTAATCACGATGCTCCTTGTTAAGCCTTTCATAAAAAGGGGTATTGATTTCATAAGCCCCATTAAATTAATAGGCATTACACAAGTAATCGTTATGTTATAGTGGCAACTGATTACATTACCAAGTGGGTGGAGGCCAAAACATTAAAAACAAACATTGTAGCACTCACAACACGATTCTTATATAAATTTATTTTTAAGTGATTTGGCTACCCACTCACCCTAGTTAGTTATCGCAACCTTAACCTTGGGTGTCGCGCTCCCAAGTTCCTTGTGGACCCACTTGAGGGTCCAAGTATGCGGCAATGCGGAAGCGATTGGAACTTGGGGCACGATCCCGACTTCCAGCA
>Ga0209208_10002797_pt1 | contig 25090 bp, 22 predicted proteins | sample S1TSphfallax_3_FD_187694 | JGI IMG/M metagenome (GOLD analysis project Ga0209208, IMG submission 187694) | Host-associated microbial communities from peat moss isolated from Minnesota, USA - S1T2_Fd - Sphagnum fallax MG (SPAdes) (version 2) | ecosystem: Host-associated > Plants > Peat moss >...
CGGAGCTCCAACACGCCCCTCTACCCCTCCAAGTGTTGTGAGCTGGGGAGCGCCTCCCGACCACTCCCACTTCCGCTGTCTCACTTGGACTCACATTTGAGTCCTTCGAGTGGTTAGGAGTGCGTCACATAAGGCTTTACTTTTTTTAAAATAAACAAATTTCATCATTACTACCACTTTTCAAGCCATCTTGGACATCACCCTAAAGTTTTTTGCAACTTTGCATCACTTATCTTTAAGTTACAATAAAATGTTCATTATTTGGTGTTAAATTAGATTTGTGATATATACTACCTAACACTTGAAATGAATTCACATACAAACTTGATATTTTCATACATCTACAAACTCCATATTTAACATATATTCTAATGGTTTTTGTGCAACAATTTGCCTAAGTGAAAAGCAACAATTTCTCCATATATTTAAAAAACTTTAAGCATATGCTTGCATTTTGCCAATCTTAACCATCCAAGCTTATTTGTTGTTTCTTCCTCCCAACTACCTAAAATCCAAGGATTCCAACATCACCTAGTATACAAGTTAATCTATCCCCAAATCATCATTTCTTGCTTTAGATCAAACTTTATTTGATATGTTTTCCATAAAAAAAAATCACAAATTGAGCAAATTGACAAGTGATACTTGAGATAAATTAATTTATGAAAATTTATACAATGTTTTTTAATCATCAAAGGCCAAATCATCTAAACATCCATCTATATTTTCAAAAATGTGAAACCTTAAACCTCTCATGTCCATTCTAAAACCCCAAAAATGTTGAGAATTTTTTTTGGTGGAGGTGCTAATGCTTGAAAGGCAAAAACAGAAACTTAAATGTCGGGGCATCATAGGCCATCACCTCCTACCACTATTCTTTTCAAATACATTGTATTGTTTCCCATTCTTCTCCTTATTAGTTGTCTATCTTAAATTGCAACCTCAAATTATTATGAAATATGAAGGTTATAGGCCTATCCTTAAATTTGTGTACACGTTTTTGAAAACTATTATAGTTGTTTCATTTGGCCTACCTATAGGTTAAATGTTTTTTAAAAAATATGTGAATAAATTATGAGACAAAAAATTGAGGGCCAAAAGGTGTTCATAAAACACATTTTGCATTGCAATCATATTAAATCAAATCAAACTTCAAACACCTAAGGAGGACACTTTATGTTACAAATTCACACTACGTATGCATCAAAGAGAGTATTGTTTGGAGGGTATATGTGAAGGAACATTAATTTTTCCCACCCTATTATAATGTTTTTTTTTACTATCCACATATTTAAGCCATTGTTAATTTAATTTAAATTTTACCTATACATTGAATTTTGGTACCATACGTTTGTTTGAATTTTTAGTTTTAGTTGAAGTTGTAAGACACCTTCACATTGTTCACCATAAAGATAAAATGTTTAGAAATAACATGTCTTTCAATACCTTTACTCCAAAACAACATGACATTTATTCTATTACTATCTCCTTGTACTCTCCTTTAAAAATCTAAACTAAAAGTGTCAAGTTTCCTAGCTACGTAATTACCTTTGAATATAAATTATTTGGAACCTTTAGTATAAATTACACCCTCTCCATCTTACTAATTGAACCTACTAACAATTAATATCTAAAATCTCTTGTATATTATTATTTTAAAAATTAAATACTCATCATTAATGCATAACTTATACTAAATATATTTGAATTTTGAGAATAGATATAATCTACATTTAAAATCAATTGAATTATAATCTTTACCCAACAACCAATATCTCAAACATTATATTTTTTTCTCACATTTTTTTCTTAGATCCAAAAGAATGTTCTCCCTTAGTTTAAACATTCAAAATCCATTAATATCTCATTAGATTGTCTCATAATTAACATTTGTAATTTCACATTGGAACCACAAAAGTCTCCAAAATAAAACAAGAAAACCATATAAGAGAACGGTCACCCGTTAGAAATACATGAATCATCTCCATCTCAAATATGTTTTTACACATGATGCATAATAAACAATTGAGTTATGTGTTTTGAAGACAAATTTGGGATGCCTTAGAGATTCAACTCCATGAAGTAAACAACTTATTAGATCATGAATCATTTAGTTTGACAAATCTATTAAAACAAATTATGTTACAAAGTTGCCCAAGCAATTAATGTTAGTTTAGTGCATATAAGAAAGTGATTTGAATGACTGTTGGGTGAATTTGGGGGGTTTACATTATCATTTTGAGACAACAACCTTTGTTGGAGTTTGTTGACCTCTATCAAAACTTTGTTCATAAGTGCATTAAGTTCATTAAAACTTTAATTGATGTTCACAAGCATTGCATTATTGAACTAATGTCTATAAGTTTACCTCCTAAGTTTCTAACCTATGATAGGTTCCAATATGTTCTTTTACAATTTTTGTGCAATACCTTTATACATTGTCATAATTTTCAAGATATTTTGGATGAAATTATTGTGCTTGCAACATAAACAAATTCATAGTTATTAGATAATATAAAAACTTGAGGAAAGTTTTTGGTTCATTGGGCCCCATTTCATGTTTAAGAATAATAATAAATAAATAAGTAAAATCCAAAAATCATTTTAACCATTTATTTTTTTTGAAATTATCTCCTTAGTAGATGACTTTGTTTTTCTTACACCCTTGAACTTGTTTTCAATCATGATTGAAATGACCATACTAATTGCTTGGGCTTCATATGATACACATCCAAGTCCAATAGTGAAAAGGGATTAACTATTGAATTTCTATTGATAAATTATGGTGCAAACATTGGCAAAAGAAACACTTGAACATGTGGAAACAACAAGATTAAGGCTTGAGCACATGAACCCATCCAACACAAAGACATTGGAAAGTGAAATGAATACAAGTTGCACTCATGGGCACCTCTAGGACTATTGTAGTATAACCTACAAAGAAGACTTGAACTAAAACCAAGACTAATCGCAATTTTAGTAAGTTGGAAGTTTGGGTTTAATAGGATTGGTTTTTTTGCTACATACCTGCATTTACCATTAAACATGGTGTTATGCATCTTTGGACAATTGTATAGAAACAGATCAAGTTTTTCTGGTATGGGCGATCCCTCACCATGTGCTCCAAGTTATGGCTCTTGACAAGAAGTGGAGTTGGACAGGAGTTGTACACATAATCATTTGCATCCATGAAGTCCATTGAGTGTAGTGGCTGGAATATGGGATTGATGCTCATAAGTGCATCAATCATTTCAAATTCCTTTGTTGAACAATCTAGGTAAATCCAATGCCACTCTATTACCTTGAGGAGGCATATTCAATAACTGCTCATTGAGACCTATTATAAAATGTAGTCTTGAATCCTTTTGTAGTCATAGTATACAATGGGCCACTTTTTTGTGTAGCTAGGCCCCCTTTCTCACAAATGTGGTATGTCAAAATCCCATCATAGTTGCAAAAAAATGTCTTTTCCATTTCATGACTACAATTTTCAAGCATTCAAGAGTCGGGAATCACATCAATCAAATATACAATCATGTGGAATATGGTGTCCTCTATGGCTACCACACTGGCTTCATTGTGGATTAGAGCTATCACAAAAGACTTATGCATCTACTTAAACAAGGGGTGTGTCACACTATGGCCTTGCCATTTACATTAAAAAGTATCTTAAGGAAAAAGAAAAATTATGGAAACTCAAATATTTCACCATGCAAAAAATATAATCTTCAAAAAATCCTCTAAAAAAAACCAAAACGCTTCAAGATATTTTAACTCTATAACTAATCTCAAGTTTCAATACAAGCCAAAATATCATCTTTCAAAAATCCTCATATAAAAATAGACTTATTATTACCTAGGGGCCAAAATCTCTTAAGCTACTATGCTCTCTAATGACCCTAAACATAATATCCTTGCCTCGATAGGCAAGGCCAACAAACTGCAAAAGAATTTGACATTCATCAACACCAACACATCCAAGGCTCACTTTTATCATGCACAGTAGGCACTTCAAGCTAAAGATTACCCTGTCAAGCCAAAACTCCTATTGCACCACAAAGTTCATGATGGGAACAGAGTTGTCACGAAAAACATTTAATTGGAAATTCTTTGCACCCTAAGATTAAATTAACAATGCACTGAAAGTAAAAGAATCACAAATAGCAAAAATTGGAGGCATAATAAACCCAATTGGAGACAATTCAATGAATCTTGATCAATGACTATCTAAGCCTAATTGGGCTTTAAGGGATTATTATTGAAAGTGAACCATGTTATTCAAGTGTTCTTTTGGTACGTGGTGTGTCATACGTTACATATAGAATGTCAAAAACAATTATTTTTAATATTTTATTTCTCAAACCTTATAAAGATTATGACATCAAAAATAAATCAACACTTTTAACCTACTGATTTCAAAAAATGGTTGTTTGAAAGTTTCAACAACTTAATTAATGTCAAATTTCAATAACTTTTTGTGGGCTTAAAAAAAATCTATGGGAGTTCAAAATGTGGAATATCAGTTTTCTGTTGAAGTGAATTCTCAATGACCTTCCATTGATATGGTCTTGAACATGTTTGTTCAACTATCCTGGTTGCAAATTTCATTGGTGACCTCATACTAATTACTGACCTATTTTGAAACTGTTTTGAAAATAATGTTCCATACTTTTACAAAGTAGTTGAAGGTAGTTATCATAATCTAGAATTTGGACACATTACATCTTCATATGAACATTCCCAGTCACATTGCACACTATGTTTTGGATGAAGAACAATAAAGTTTATGCCAGCTTTGAGCAATAAAATGGTTTTTGGGTCAATATTTGTGTATAGGTGGTTGTGTTTTGCAAAAGGCACTACAATCTAACAATTATTCTTGATTTGCCAGATAGAATGATGGATCCAAGTGGTTCGCTATTTGTAGTATCCCACTTTTTACAATCCCAATTTTCATATTTATGGATGAGGCTTGAAAAACAATGTGTCATCTTGGATGTGAGAAATCCCATTGAAAGCTCAAATATGGGCTATGGATGAAGTTGTTCTCACCTTTTGTAGTTCCAATTTTCATGTTTATAGGTGAGGCTTGAGGAACAGGAAACCATCCATCTTGGATACAAGAAATCCTCTTCGAGGCCCAAATGTGAGGTATGGGTGGAGTGATTCTCACGTTTTATTGTCCTAATTTTCATGTTTATAGGCGAGGCTTGAATAATAGTAACCCAATTATCTTGGATCTGAGAAATCCTGTCAGAGGCCCAAATATGGGGCATGGGTGAAATTGCTCCTCACCTTTCATGTTTAGGGGAGGGGCTTGAGAAGTATTAAGCCAGTCATCTTGGATGCAAGAAAGCTTGTTGGAGGTCCAAATACAGGGTATGGGTGGAGCATGCACCACAGAGTATGGAGTCAGCCCTCTGTCAGTATTTACTACATTCAGTGCGCACCGATTAGTTCCTACCCCATCCACACCCATGAACTTGAAAAAGATAGACTGTACAAAGTAAGAGGCTATTCAACTCTCACCATCTCAGCAATCATTGTAGTTGGCCAATGAGAAACAGCTCATTTCATGTTACATGAAATGAGTGAGTGCACACTTTCACCAGGCCAAAAGAGCATCACAGTGTTTTTTCTATAAATCTTCACCAAAAAAGTACCATAAAAGGTTTCCAATTTACTGCTGCCGTTGGGGGCATGCTCCAAGGCTCACCAATTCTACAACTCAACGACATGCATCTACTATATAATAACACTATGCAAAAAAAAGTGAGTATGCATGGTAAGGTGTTATAGGTGAGTTATTAGATAACTCAGGCGACCACTGAACCGGCCCACTGGAGCGATTTGATACAAGAATGACAGTCAGTTGAGGACAAAAGTGAACTGCTGCGGAGTCTGCAAAGAATGTGGGCCTCTCTCTCTCTCTCTGTGCTCCTGATTATATGATTCTTTAACTGGGTACCAAAGGAATCGGACAAAGTGGTGACGTCGGGAGAGAAGAAGGCTGACGAAGAAGAAGAAGAAGGGGTCGTGTTTAAAGATCCCCCACCTCATCTTATAAATAGCAGCCTTCCCTGCCACACTTGAGCACTAAACGCGAGATGCCCGCCGTCGCGGCGCTCTTAACTGCGAGAGAGCACCTGATCACGCCAAGCCCTTTGATGGGTTTTACACCAGTGGTTCGGCGGGTATCAGAACCTGCACCAACCCAAGTGTCGTGCGGTTATCAGAAACAGGAACCCTTCTTTCCGGTTATTACAACGCCTCTTAGGATTCATGGCCATGGTTCTCAAAACTTCAAGGAACCGGGTTCTGATAGGTGGGCATGATTACTTTCAATTTAAATCAAAATAACCGGCGGTTCTTTTCCTGTGGATTTCTATTGTTATCCCCAAAAAAAATTTATCAAATGCCTTGAATGAGCGGTTCTCTGATTTTGAAATGCTCCAAAAACAAACCCGACCAACCCAGTGGCTACGTATTAACAAAATCAAATACTCGCTCAACATGGGTTTTTTTTAACTCTTTAGAGAACCCAGGACTTCTTCTTTTTCTCTTAATTTTTTAAAAAACAAATTTTAAAAACCCTACTTCATAATGGAGCTTCACACAAGTTTGGTCTGCAAAATTGTCATAAATCACCTTCAATGCCATACTGCTCTCCACAATGATCTATTTTGTTTTCTGTCACTCTTCTTCTTTTTGTTCTTCTTCTTCTTCTTCTTCATTTTCTGCTTCAGAAGTTTGGGAAGTCTGGCGGGTCAGTGCTGGCTGTCAACCAAACTGCAACTAAAGCATTAATAACAGAAGCCTTCCATGTGGAGAGGTCAAACAAACACAAGCTTTTAGGAGGTACAAGGGTGGAGGTGGGGGAGAAGGAAGGAAGGGAGACAAGCAGCCCATGTCACATTTGATTCTTTGATACCAGTGCCAAACTTGCTCTCTTTTCTTTTAAGATGTCAAATTATCGCACCTGGCAATCAAAACAAGCATTTCATCATCACATAATGGTTCTGCCCTTTATTGCAGATTCAAACTTCAAACTAAAAACTACCCTTTACTCAACGAAGAACTTCTCATTTTTACATGCATGCATTTCTTATGGAAGAAGCCCATGCAACATATGCACCGTTAGTAGTACTCTAGATGTCACCCGCACACTTGGGTCCAGCCTTTTCTTTACTAAAAACTTCCTTTATTCAATCAAGAACTTCTCATTATTTATTTGCATGCACATCTGTGGAACAAGCCCATCCAACATATGCACAAATAGTAGTACTCTAGATGTCACCCGCACACTTTGGGTTCAGGCTTTTCTTTACTAGTGAAATTTTGTTGTAAAGAGAAATTGCAAATTGCAAATTCCAAATTCATGTAAGTCATTTTTGGGTGACTTCCAATTCAATCATGGAAGAGAAGTCAGAAGAAGTTGGAAAATTTGCCAGGTCTTTTTATATTTGGGTTTTCAGTATGTAGCCAAAAATATAGAAGGATGATTAGATATTTGTACTTCGTATCTATCTGGTTTATTGGTAGCCAGATTTGGCTAAATATTCCTGGGGATGGTTGCCACTTTTTCTACATCTTCCAATAGATTATGACTTGGCTGCATTGAAAAAAAAATTAATTTTTTTTACAGAAAAAAAAATCCCTTCATAAAAACACTGATTGGGTCAAGTTTGTTTGCCTCAAAATTATATGCGCAAATTTGACACCAAATGCCTATATTCTCTTTCCTATTGGCAAACACAACCAAGTTCTCTACTGGCCAAACCAAAGCAATTTGTGGTTACAACATCAACTGGTTTGTATATGACAAAGTCAACAAATGTACACAACTATATGTACTGGGAGAACCGACAAATTAGTTGTTGCATGGGAGGCGGGGTTTTTTTATTTTCCTCAATTTTGCGATGTAGCTGAAGTGGTGATCATCAATAAGATGGTTTAGCCAGAATTGGCATACTACATATGAAAGTAGAAGAAAAAACAGAATCCTTTTATATTCTTGGCTACCTACTGGAACTTATCATGAAAATCTTTATGGCAATTTGGAATTGTTTTCCTTCGAAATTGGGCCAAATGTTTTCATGAAAAAATATGTGTGTATAGGTCAAAAATCATTTTTTTCATGTCAAATTTTGGCAGAATTTCACCAAAGTAAAAAAACATTTATGGGAGGTCAACTATTTGAGGGAAGGGGAGGGTGGAGAAGGTTCAAGTTTTAAAAGGGGTGCATGGGGAGCAGTGTTTTTTTGGGGGGGAGCTCAATTTTATAACATAGCCTAAATAGCAATTTTCCCTAAATAGTAAGATTTAGCCAAATTTGGCTATCACCAAGATATGAAAGTTAAAAAATTTAAACATCCTACTATATTTTTGACCAACCGAGTTGAAAACACATAAAAAAAAAAAGTTTGACAATTTTTCCTAAATTTTTGTGAACTCTAAGCAATTCAAAATCTCGAAATCACATCATTTAAGCATTTTTAATTGTTTTTTGTCCACAGAATTTCACCACAAAAGAAAGAGATTGATGAGGGAGTAATGCTCCATGCACCCCACCCAAATCACAATCCCTTGATGGTGACCAAGGGGTGGTATGAACCAGCACCCAGCAAGGGACCATGTGGGATGATGGATGATAAGTGGACAGGAAAACATTTTTTCGGTGTATTCCTATCCTAGAGCTAACCACGGTGGTTAGCTATGTAATAACCATCCATTATACATCTACTGTAGTGTTGGAGTTCACCTCTGTAGTGTTGAATAATTATTTTATTTTTCAAAATCCACTTTGGCAATTAACAAAAATTATGAATTTTTTGGAATTTAAACCTCTAACAGAATGAGACTTTCTTACAATATTTTTGTATTCTCTTCTTTTTGTAAAAAATGGGGAGAGACAATGTTTCATCAAATTAAGGGATGGAGAGATCTTGTCAATTTGTGAATACTTTGCTTGCTTTGCAATGGTGGTGGACTAGCTTGCAGCAAGGAGCACATGGGTTTGTTTCTACCATGTTTCTTTGTATTTTGTCCTCTCCTGATGCTGCTGCTGCTATGAATGCATGGCCTTCTTAGTTCTCCTTTCAATGCTGACAATTTTGACTCAAGGTTAGCTATACACTCTCTTCATCTCTGTCTCAACAATAGATTTCATTTTTAAATTTTTTTAAAAAAACCCACATTTTTAATTCATTTTTAATTCATTTTTAAATTATTTTTTTCCTTTGATCTCTCCAACTTTTTTTCTTCTCTGTGAATGCCTTTCAAAGACACTTTTCTTCAACTCGGCTCACACCTCTTGCATACAAGAAATCACATTTGCAACCCCCAAACCCTAATCACTATGAAACGAAACAAAGTTTTCAAGGGATGTAATAGAGAATTTAGGCACCTCATTAACAACTTCCCTTTTTATTTTGTATGTGTATTTTGAGGGATCTCCCCAAGCAGAAGAACGAACCCTAGGGTGTTATGGGTTTAGGGTTTAGGGTTTAGCTCCCCAATTTTATATGTTCCCATGTTCCCATGGAAATTTTTCTTTTGTATGAAACTGGAAAGAAGCAAGGAAATCGAAAGCAAGTTGTTTGTTTGCGTAAGGGGAGGTTTCATACTCGTGCATTCTCCTAAGATTCAAGAACACCCTAGTGCTCACACCTTGAGATGGCCCTCCCTTAGGAGAGAATACACTCGTAAAAGGAACCTCGCCCCCCACAACATAAAATTCATCCAATCCCCCAAAAATTGACATCCATGGACAATAATAATGTGCTTAAATTTTGACATTTAAAACGTGTAATTCCTTTTAAAATTTGACATTCCCAAAAATTAATTTAAATTGTCACCAAACCTGAAAAGGTACTCAAATATCAACTTGGAAAACTCGGTCATAATAGTTCAGCGCAAGCAAATTATATAACAGGTTTTGGATGGATGGTGCATAACTTTTCATCCATGAAGAGCAGGCATTTTGAAACACATTCTATGGGTGGTGGGTATTTCATTTTCTTTCAAAAATGGCAGCCCTCCTCCTTTTCCTCATCATACCCAGCGGGTACCCGCCAAGTATCACAAGCAAAAGAAACTTAAAATTTGGACTTGCGCGAGCCCTTATTCTGGTTAAAAGCCCCTTGGCAGTGGACTTTGCTGGATTAAGGGCTGCGCTTAGCTACGCCTTCCGCAACTAAGCCCTTATTCTGGTTAAGCCCACGGCCCTCAGGCTTTTAGGGTTTGGGGTTTAGGGTTTAGGGTTTAAAGCTCCAAAATTACCTCCAACAGGTGACAACCCAAAACATTTACCCATAGGACGGAATGGTTTTCGAAGTTGCTGGTTAATAGTTAGTTGGTAGCCAGAAAAAATTTCTACCTTTCTCTACTTACACAACCATTTTTCCAAACATGATGAGCTTGATTCTGAAGCCTTATACCAGTACCCATACGAGGTTTATAACTGACATATATACCAGGCTAAAAGCAGCCTGCACATAATAATACCAGTACTGGACTGGTGTGGAAAATTTGTTTTAAGAAAATGCCATTCCATAGTTTGGGCCAGAGTGCACCAGCACCCACCAGTGCACCAGTTGGCCGTTCTGTCCATAGGATGGGCTGCATTTCTTCATCCAGTTCCTGACCCTGTTTTAACCCAACATTGTACCACAGTCAACCTTTTTGGACTGCTCACCTTTGACCCTTTTTTTAATTTTTTGGGTGTTTTTTTCCCAACCCTCACCATACTACCCTCCAACCTAATCACCCTAGTTCCCTAGCTACCCTATTGACCTGCCTCTTGGCTCTACCGACCAACCCTTTACCTACCTACCTACTTTCTATTTTATCATGGCTAAATTTATATTTTTTGGCTAAACATTTGTTTTTTGAGACAACTATTAACTCTTCTTGGTTAAACCTATGTTTCTTGGTTAAACCTTTTTCTTTTGGTATAACTTTTAATTTTTCTTGGTTAAACCCATATCTCTTGGCTAAACCTTTTCCTTTTGGCACAACTTTTAATTCTTCTTGGTTAAACTTGTATCTTTTGGTTAAACCTTTTCCTTTTGGCACAACTTTTAACTCTTCTGGATTAAACCTATATCTCTTGGCTAAACCTTTTGCTTTTGGCACAACTTTTAACTCTTCTTGGCTAAACCTCCATCTTTTCATGGCTAAATGTTTGCATGTTGACAAAATCTCTATATCTTTTTCGTTAAACATCTATCTCTTGGCAAAAATTTTACTTTTCAACAAAACCTATATACTTCTTAATTAAACCTTTATGTTTTGGAAAAAAAATTAATTATTCTTGGCTAAACTTATATCACTTGACAACACCTCCATCTTTTCATGGCTACACCATTATATGTTGGCAAAAATTCTATTTATTCTTGATTAATTTTTTACCTTTTGGCAAAGCCTTAACCTCTTCTTCATTAAATTTTTACCTTTCATCAAAACCTTTATATTTTTTTGCCTAAACCTCTACCATTTGAAAAAACTTTGGACTCTTCCTATTCAAACCTTCACCTATTGGCAAAACCCTTATCTATTTTGGGTTAAACTTTTACCTCTTAATAAAACCTTTATCTCTTCTTGGTTAAACCTCTATAAATTGGAAAAACTTTTAATTATTCCTTGCTAAACCTATATCTTTTTGCAAAACTTCCATCTCTTCATTACTGAACCTCTACTTATTGGCAAAAGTTTTATCTTTTTTTAGTTAAGTTTTTATCTTTTAAAAAAACTTGTATGTTTTCTTGAATCAACTTAAATACTACTTTTTCAACAAAATCTTTTAACAAAATCTTTTGGCTACCCTATTGAATTAACCATCTTATTAACATAATTACATTATTTGACTTAACTTATTTTTTATTTGTGTACATACCTACTTACTTAACCACCAACCTACTTACATACTTACCTACCCACCCCCACTCACCTACCTACCTATCATTTACATGAAGTTAATGTTTGCCAATGTATGGTATAAAAAATATGAAGGCATTGCATTAAATGAACTAACAACCATTTTAATCATATTTGACCCCTTGATGTCAATAAACAGTAACCCTAAATGTGAGTATTGCACATTCAATCAACTTTTGTGACCCACACATAGGTATCACATATTTTGGTAGTTATTGTTTAAAGTTAAAATAGTTGAAAATCCAATCACAAAATACAATACCCACATATGAAAACAATGTCATTCAATACAATGCACCTCAATAATTATTACATATTTTGTGACCAAAACGCAAGCGTTTTTTTTGTTTTGGATTTTGGATTTTTTAAATTGTTTTTTTATGTCTTTTTTTCTTCTAAATTTTTTTAATTTTTTAATTTTTTTCTCCTTTTATTTTTTCTTTCTTTTTATTCTAAATTTTTAAAAAAAATATTTATCACAATTATTTTATTTCTTCTCATTTTCTATTTTTTTATTATCATCATTTTTTTATTAGGCATGCATATATTATGCCCAACATTTGGGTATTGCACAAACCATCCAAAAAAACCAATTGAAATTTTATGCTTCAAATGTGAGTATTGCAAAATCATTTTAACAAAACTAATGTTTATTTTGTGACCTTTATGCAAGTATTTCACACTAAACTTTATGTTTTTGAAGTTCTTTTAATGCAATAATGCAACATTGCAATATATTTCAAACTCATATTTTCAAAGAAAATTTTAACAAAATATTAATGCAATGCTCACATTCAAAGCATGCAAACATAATACAAACATGAGATTACAATTGCAATAAGACAAAACTTGTATGTATTGATGCAAGTATCACATTTATCAAAACTTTTTTAAATGTCCAAAAAATGAAAACCATGAACTCCATGCCATTGTTTATTCCAAAGACAACTAAGTAAAATATGCATGCTACTTTCTAACTTCAAGAAACACCTTTCTAAACCTATTTTCATCAGCCACCATGTTTTTTGTTCATCAATAAGTTCTTATTGTTGTAACCACATTAATAGCATGTTGATGAATGCAAAGTTGATAGTGGAATTGAATGACATTGGTCACAAATTGGTATTTCATAGTTATTCAAAGTTTATATCAAACACATGATACACATTAATATGCAAATTTGAAAAATATAAACCAAAGCCCAAAAAATTACATGAGTATGAACATATATAACCTACTGGATTTTTTTTAAAAAGAAAAATTGGAAAAAAATTGAAAATAAAAAATAAAGGAAATAGACAAACAAACTTTTCTTTTGGAATTTTGAACAATGGAAGACAAGAAGATGATCATGGAAGAGAAGAAGAAGAAAGAAAGAAAGAACAAAAGAGGAGAAAAAGGGGGGTGAAATTTTTTGAAATCTCAGAAAAGGGTGGGCCAGTGAAATGAAAAAAAATAACCCACCTCAATGTTTGGTTTGATTTATGTTAAATGGTTTGGGTTCATCGCACAACAGCCAAACCAGTCTCATCCACAACTGGTGCATTGGTGGGTGCTGGTTCACTCAAGCCAATAGTTTGTACCTCAAGGTAACATATTGATTGAGAACAGATTTCTACTTACAATTACAACCACTAGCCTCTATTCAATAGTGGTGTACTGAACTGATTTTGGATGCACTTCTGGATTCTTTCTTCATTAACCAATCAACACTTTTCAAACCCGTGAAACTCAGCTAGGGTATGCCTTTCGTGGATAGGACAATTCCATGCAACAAAGACAAGTTCCACATTGCAAGGCAGATCAACAAATATTTTGCATGTTATATGTTGGGGAAGGCTTATTGCCTTGGCCCTAATAGGTTCTTGGACAAGAGAATGAGGGCACACTGCTTGAGAATCAAGTGAAGACAAGAGAATAAGTTTTCCTCCAAACATTAGTGCCAACAGGAAATCCACAACTCACCCTACAGTGGAGTCAGGACTATGGCCCCTTCGGTCATGGAAGAGAGGTAGAAAATGGATTTACAGGCTCATCTTCCATGCCCAACGAGTACAAGTGATCAAAAGGGCCACTGCACACAGTGCATTGCCATTAAATGACAACTCATGTTATAATTCTACAATCGTGCAAAAATGTAGCTCTGTTTAGTAGCAAATCCTCAGCTGGGGAGTGTTCTTTCCTTCATCATCATGGTTGCCATCAGAGGACAAGCAAGAGATACTGTTCATACCATGGAGCTGCAGAAAGACACTTCATTGGCAAGATCCATTGGAACCCTGCAGTCATTGCCTGGTCAGAAAATCTGGACATCTGTGTCTTGTGAACTCCCACCAAGCACAATTAAGGAAATGAATCCTTTGAAGTGTCCCAGATCTTACTGTGGATTGATGTGCATGTAAGTGTGTAAAGACTCCCAGCACAGCTGCAGCACCTCCTCTTCACCTGTACCCAATCACACCCTTTCAAATGCCTCACTGTTTCATAGGATAGCACATCATGTGTAAGATTCTCTCATCTCTGTGCAATAAAGGTACTCCAAGTGGACAAAGGGAAGGATAAATAATTGCTATACAAGCTTAGATCATCATCTGTGCAAATTAATCAGTCCTGCATTGAGATCTGGAAAGCAGGTGTAGAGTACATTCTTTTATCAGCTAAGAAAAGTGGAAACCTCATCACTCTATGAGCATAATTTGCAGCCTACAAGCAAAACCAAACCACTCATGGGAACCAACAGACTGACTCAGCAAACCTACAAGAAACATGTTTTCCAAGTCACTGACAAATCATTCCGAACAATGTGCCAACCCTACAATTGTCTCCGGCGATAAAGCCCATCCCGAACCTCCAGCTTCTCCTCAGAGATCAATCGTCCAAGGAACCCTTGTAATTGCTGTAGTGTTTTATCATATGGTGGGTCTGATACAAACATCTATGATACCCTCGCCCCCAACACCCCATCCCACACAATGGCATGTTCAGTCAATTGATCGTGGAGTAGCAAGATCAGATCAAATTCCCTCTTCAGACTTTCAAGGAAGGGCTCAATATTCAGCAGAACCAAAATAGACTAAAAAAGTAATGAAAAACTGAAAGCAATGGTCATCTGTGATATGGATTGTACTTTGAGCATGTTGTGGATGCGATCAAGTGGCAATGAGTCAAAATTTGTTAGCATGCCCACCACATATGACTGCAATGCCACCAATGACTCCAGTTAACAGACTAGCAGTAAATGCAACAACAGTCGTGCAATAAAATAGGGAGAGAACAAGTGATGGATTGACCAAAGACCACCTTGCAGGAGACCAACAAAACTAATCCCCAACAACACTCAAATCTCCTTATCCAACACCAAAAGTTAACCTTCACTATTTTGTTTTTTTCCTGACAACAGATCACTTGAGAAATCCCTTGGATCACAAGTGTTGGAAGAGAAGACAAACCTCATAGACACTCATCTCTTGTTGCCACTGGTCTTCCATGGAAGCTACTGCACTCTCACCATCCTCTTCACTCAGCAAAGGAACAGCAGCATCATTTGCAGCCATAGTTCCACCTGCCGTTCGACCTCCTGCATCACCCATGGTCTCTACTATGGTGTACACTATCTCCCCATCACTTATGGTATGTGACTCCCGCAAAACACCCTGCCATGCACAAATGGCTACTCAACCAATAAACTGTCTGAACTTCCAATAAGAAAAAAATAGAAACCTACAGTATATATTGTGTAGATGTCCACTGGCATATGAGCTACCAGATAGAAGCCCAGTGTCCTACATGATCATCCTAACATTTTAGTGAGTCCACCAGCACCAGTATGATGTACAACTTCAAATGAACAGACTAAGATACCCTATCACATCAGGATTTCCAGTGAGATCCCCTAGAGACTAATTTTGCAGGAAAAGCTATTTGCTCTGCCTTGCCTGTCAAGTGTCAATATTCACTAACAATAATTCAAATAGAAAAATCTCCCAGCCTCACTACTAAAACAAGAGGTATTCAGATGTACATGTACTCCCATACCTGGTTCACCCAAAGCATGATGCGCCTGCGAAGCGTAAGGATAGGTACACCAACTGCTTCTGCTAGCTCTGCTGCTGTCCATCTATGACACAGTTCAAAAATTGTCACAATTCAAGTACCTTTGCAGTCACTCCACAACCAACACATACAGTTCTCACAACCACAACATGCATCAGCCAGACCAACCAAGCATTCTCAGGAAGCAACACTGTGGGTAATTGACAAACACAATCCTGAAATTTAATCAAAGATTCATCTATGTCTGGAACATGTCTGGAACTGACACAAGATGCAAGATGTCCAGAACCAGCACAAGGTGAAAGAGCAAGGAACACACCTTGGCTGAGCTTCAAACTGCATGATAATCGCGGCATGCATTGGTGATACCACAAATTGAGCTGACCGATCCTCAAATTGTAGCTCCAGCTAACCAACGCACATTGTTCGAGAGAGCCATTCACACTGTGAGCAATGAGGGGTATGGAGCAGATGACAACAGAAGTACCACAATGACATCCTGGAGCAATATCTCAAGGCAGAATAAATGCATTCCCCCAGTCCATTCTTCTGAGAAATCAATTGCTTTTCCTGTCAGGAGCCTTTTGTTGGAGGCAGATGAGAGGAAGGTTAAGCAAAAAGACCTTAACAGTTCCCAAGTGTTTCCGCCACTGAAGCTTGCGAGGTGCTTTCAGTGCATGATAACGCTGGGCGTAGTCATCCAGTAACTGCTCGACCACTGCAGGAACCTTCAGTGTCTCTGCCTGTACCACATCCAAGCTTTGTGAGCAAAGTTAATCCAAGGATAACATCATGTCTACTTGAGAATGGAAAGCACAGCTAAATCCACAGTCATAAAGTAAGGCATTCTGGACTTTAGAACTGTTTCAACCTTCCTGCTGATAGAGCAACAGAAACCAACAGATTAGGGTTTAGGGTTCATGGCACTCCAATAATTGATCCATCTTATACACCAAATTGACCGACTGCACTGCTGGGTCCCAAGTGCAGGCTGATCTTTCCAGAGGTACCACTATTCCACAGATTTTCCACTGCCCCAGCTGAGACAATTTATGCAGTAGCTTGGTCCCCACCCCCATTGAAGTTTGGGTGAAAATTTCATGAGGAGTCACCTGGAATGGAGGCCAAAAGAGAGATGAAATAATAGTTGCATCCAAGACCTCCAGGGGTAGTTGCTGGTCTCCTTTTGATATAGCCGCATCAACACTCTGTGGTCTAAGGCCTTGCATGGCTGTGGTCCATGAACTCTCAGTGACTCTCAATGGCAGAACTGGAGAAGAGTTGTTTGTTGCAATAGCAGGGGCTGCCCCAAGAAATGCAACAGCACCTGTAGTAGCAGGAAGTGCAGGGGCAGGAAAAGGAGCACGTTGATTAAGACCAGCTGCTGCAGCTGAGGCCTTGATATTGGAGTTAATGCGCTTGGAGTCTGCCACATCCTTCAACATGATTTCACATCCATGCATATTGCTCTCACCAAATCGCAGCTGATTTTGTCATAGCAAACATATGGGTAAGAACTTCCAAGAATATGTACAACACAACATAAAGATATGTACAACCTGCAACCTTGAATCTATCAATCCTATACCACACCATCGCTAGATTTTGTCTCCAAAAATATCAGCAAAGAAGAAAATTTCAATTGTGCATATCAACAGTGATGTTCTCTACCACTTAGACAACAAACCATGCAGAAGAAAAGAAGAATGCTTTTATTGACCTTGAGCAGTTCCAGCGTGCGAATATCACGGTCAGTATCATAGTCTGACTTGTTCAGCAGCTTCTCAGCTAGCATAACTCGATACTCATTTACAAACAGCTCCTTTGAACCATAGATACCAACAAGCATGCTTATGATATCCATTAACCTTCGACTCTTACTTGTGCGTGATGGATCTGCTTCCACAGGGTCAGGTTCCCATCTGCTTCACAAGAGAAGCTGGATGTCACAAGGTCAGCTGATGACAACAACCAGGAGATCCAATGTTATACTGTATAAGCCATTCCAAATTAGCAAGCAAAGAGAAACAAGGGAGTGAGCAAATAAGTTGGAAAAAATGGTCACCGCACAGTCGAAAGGAGAAAGGTACATACCGCTCAGCAGCAGCCCAAGCCTCATCACCATCTCCATCACCATCATCATCACTGTCAGCATTCTCAAGTGCAGTTACACCACGGCTTAGTTCTTCAAAAAGGCTCTCACCTGCTCCACCCAGTCCTGAAGACCCACTCACACCTGTGTCATCGGTCAACATTGTCACAATGCACCGTATTGTGTCCTTGCGACCCCGTAGATATTCTTTGATGGGCTCTGCTACAGCTTCCAAGACCACACCTGTGGGATCCATTGTTCGCAGAGCTTTGATGGTTGAAACATACTGCAGTAAAATGTCTGTGGTTGCTGCTCCTGCTGTCAGTAGCCGTTGCCGCAGTGCTGTACGAAATGACTCCACCAGCTTTGCATGGTGGCCTGTATTAGCCAAACACTGCCGCAAGTCCTCTATTGCTGCTATGCTGCACCATACACATCCAAGTTCAAGGATCTCACATAATGGAAGGCTGAACATGTAGACATGAAAAACCATGTACTGACCAACTGCCTTTGCAATTTGGTGCTTTCATACAGTATCTAGAACCACCAATATATCTAACAGGAGCAAACTCTGAATGCTGTTGCCCTCAACATTCCTGAAATTTGAGACAAATCTATCTGTTCTTACCTAATCAGCAATATTGGAACCCTATACTGCAGGTTCAAGTTACAACATACCATCTACGAGAACAAAGAGTTCACCTCTCTGGGTAGTCAACAATAACGTCAAAAAGCTCACTAATCCGTAAGTCGCCAAGGGTCTCATAAGCAAAAAACTGCAGCCGTAATCGCCACCTGATAACTCTTTCTGTGACAGTTTTATCAGCTCCAGAAGCAAGTACTGGTGTTGAAGTCAGGGGTGAGGGAAGTGCAGATGGAGAAGTCTTGGTGAAATGAGATGGAGTTCCTGAAGCTGCCAGCATGACAGACAGAAACCGCAGTGGAACAGCCTGTTCACAAAACCACTACTGTCTTGATACTAGATACTTGATACTTGCCATGATATTTTCCAACATACTGACTTTCTGTCACAAGAGCGGCAGTGATAGGAAAACTCAGCCATAATGCTGGCTAGCTTAACAAAATCTAAAAGAGAAGAAGAAGACCAGAAATCACAAGGAGGAAGAAAAAAGCTAAGAGAAAATGGAAACAAAAGGAGAGCCAAACAAGGAAGGAAGAAAGACAGAGCAACAAGATGGAGAACTTTAAGAGCAAGCTCTTTGGAGGAGAAACCATGTTCAGTGACCAGCCTCCATCAAACAACACACGACAACAAACACAACTCTCCCATCGCCAATATGTGCAAAATTTAATACATTTCAATAACATCTATGCAAATCATTGATTCCTAGTACAGCTGATTTGAAAGATACTAAGGATTTAGGCAGCCCCTGAATATAGAGTGACCAGATAGTTAGAGTAAACTAGGCTGACCTCAATCCAGCGCCGAATGGGACCAAGCACAGGCTTTTCATAGCGCTTGTTTGCTATACCATGGATTTTCACCTGCATAACAAGACAAATTCAAAGCCTTTACCCAACTGTGACTTTTGCGCCACCTTCTCAAATACAAAGATCAGTGACGCAACCAGTACTACAATTACCTTGCAAACAATGGCCAGGTAGCTCATCAACTGTGCAGAGCTGCATGATGACTGCAATCTAGACCTGATCATGTACAAAAACTGATGCCAACTACATAATACTCAACACTACTACAAGCGCTACAAAGTGATACAGGAAGACACACCTTCAAAAGGGAGTAGATAGCAGAAGCATATCCCTCCTCACTCATGGCAGCGAATCCAAGATGGCGAAGGTGATTGACAACAGAACCCACACCGGCCACCCAATCTTCACCTGCAACAGTTACCACCTCATAAATGCTTGCTGCACCCACACTGAGCTTCAACTCACTGTTTGTCACATAATCGGTGAGTTCCATGTCTCGAACTCCATCTGAATCATTCAAGTTCATAGCCCTTCGACTGCCATGTGAACTCCCATTGACATCCATCTCATCAGCATACACAGATGTGTGATGACTGCTGAGGGCAACATCCATTTCATCATCTTCCCCACTGCTGTAATCCGGGCTTGCATTGGAACCATCTGCATTTTCATCAGTCACATAGCTACCCTGTGGACTGTGGTTGCGTTGCTTCACAACCTTGCTGAACTCGTCTAATTGCCCCTTGAAGTAGAGATTCAAAACCTCTGCATGGCCAAAGAAACCAGAGAAATGAGGAACAAGAATACTACTCTTCAAATACAGGACAGGGTGTCCCTGTAGGTGACAGCTGATAGTTGCACATGGGGGCAGAAGAGAGCTGAGGCAAAAGCAATGTCACCTGAGAAATGATGTGGGGCACTGGTGAGGAGGAGCGCGGTGACAGCAGTGTGGTATCTTGAAAGCAAGCCTTCAGCATCACAGGCCACTCCATTACCACCTTGATGTATAATTCCAGCCAGCGTTGCCAGAAGTGTCTCTTGTGCAAGCTTGGCTTCAGATACCTCTGCCAGCACTTTGGGAAGTGTAGCTTGCACCCAGTCATTCAACTGCATCAGGCCCAAGGGTCCCATCAATTTCCATCCTGCCATTTGTGAGCCAGAATGCTGTTTGGCAAAACCCTACATCATTCCAAGGTCCATCAAGCTTTGAAACAAGCAGATCACTGGGCAAATTCTTCTTCACCCCTTCCAATCCAACAACTCTCAATTCTACCACATATAAAGAGCTGTGAACAAACCTCATTCAGAAGCGAAGCAACCATAGCTTTGAAAAGCATGTGACTACATTTTTGAAAAAAACTGGAACAAACTTCTTTGTTGAAACTGGAAGAGCAAAACTTGCACTTCATACAACAGTCCTCTGGGAATTTGAAGTGTCGTATAACCACTAAGTCTAAACAGCAAGTTAAAACACTTCAAAATGTGGCAATGTTGAATCTACAGAGTAATCCTGACTTACAACTTCTCACACTACTCTTGACCTAGAACATTTGTAAGATGACAGAACAGTTTTGAAGTAGCATACTTCAAGCATCTTGGGTGTCACACAATTAAACTGGCTGGACAGAGACATTTGTCCATCCATCACCAGATACATGCAACATGAGGTAAAGAATTGAAAGTGCAATGAAACAATCACATAGACATACATATGTATATTTTACAAAACAACATGCCTCTAATGTTAAGAACTATCCTGCCCCAAGATGGATGCCACATTCTTCCACATTTGTGTCATATTTCTGTTGTTGCTAGGAGATGAAATTCAGAAAAAAGACTCAGCACACTTGCTTTAGCATTGCTGGCTGCATCATCTTGGTTCAATACAAAATAAGGATCCAATTGTTGCCACAGCTTGGACAACTGCTGCTGCTTGAACGTCCTCTGCAAATCCCCAACCACCCCCCCCCCACCCCGAAAAGACATTTTGCCAGAGGCCCCAGAGATTTTCAGTCAGAATGACCCTAAACCCTAAACCCTACATGTATGCACAATGCAAAGAGCACAGGTCTAGCTTTTGGTTTCCCTACTGCAGCAGCTGCTTCTAAAGCTACAATACACTAGCAAAAGATTGTGCAAAAGATCATCTCTTGCATAATCATATAACCATGTATCTCCTTTAGGGTTTGGTTCTCGGAGCTTTCGTGATACCCATTCAGACAATCTTTCCGAATGATATATATAACAAATACCTCCAAGGCGTCGAGGAAGTAACTTAGAACCAGATGAGCCAAGCCTTGGTCGCACAGCACTCGCACACTAGTTGCAAACTCCATGCTCTCTAACCCAGATCCAGGCTTCTCGCTGCCCGATGATGATGACATGATTACAGAAGAGTTTATTGCAGTTGTGGCCTGCAGAGCGTAGGCATGCCATGCCTGCGCCACAGCCGCCAGCATACTACCCCTTTTTGCCATCGCTTCCCCTCCTCTCAATGCTCCAATGCTACTATTACATGCCGCTCCTGCGGCAGCTTAGCACCATCGCAAACTGGAAAAACCCTCGTGCTTGTTCTGCAATGGCGAAACCGCTTCTTCGTCATCCTAAACCCTAAACCCTAAACCCTAATAAGACATCTAACTTCATAAGGAAGAATTTTTTTTCTCAAATGGTTTTAGAACAACAATATTTTTTTAACATTAACTTGCAAAACATTTTTTACATAAATACAATTGTAATCAAATGTATGACAATTGAAGTAAAAATGTGATTATAGCTCAAAAACACAATTGTAATCAAACCAATGTTTTTTTTCTTGTTTTGGAAAAATATGACATTTGGCTATTGTTTAAGCCCCTTGTGTTGCTAAACTGGCCACTGGTTGGAATGAGTTGGAGCCCAACAAGCTATAATTTTGTTTTGTAATGGGTTTTTTGGCTACAAGTTAAAAGGGAATGAAGTTTCGTTAAGCAATTTAATTTCTTTAAATGTGGCTATTTTTGGCTATAAATATTCAAATATTGTAAGAATTTTGGCTATTGTCAATTCTCACAAGGAGAAATCTAAGCTACCTTCTATTAAAACATGGAGAATTAGAATCTAATTAGTAATCACATGCGAGGGGATTGAACCTTTTAAACTACCCATTGTAGCACAACTAGCCTGCCTACAAAAACAAATACAATAGTTCAATACAAAACCACCTTCAATTTTCAAATCAAAATAAAACTTGGAAATATAAGATTGAATAAGAACTAGCATCCATTTGGGATCACCATTTCACTTACACAAAAACCCATAAATTGTCCAAAGTCCACAAACAAATGAACACAAAAGGAATAGTATAAATTAGAAGTCCACGGTCACTAGTGTGCATTATGGATGCACCAACTCCTATACAAAAAAAACAAACGAACCTTTGCAAATTGCAACTTATAAGCCAAAACCAAGGGATAGTTCCAACTTCCAACTTTTGGATCAATGAACTACTAGATTGAAAGCCTAAGCTCCCGCACCATATCAAGGGTGTTCTACCCACCACTAGTGCTCAAATGATTTTTGCATATGGAAAATTTTGCAAACTATAAAACTTTTGGGAAAATATTCTAACCATAAATCCCAAGTTGGTTGTTAATCAATTGTGCAACTTGGATTTGCATAATGCCAAGGAATTAAAACATCGCTCATCCTTCATGTTACTAAGGACTTGTACCATGGCAATTTGTGCCATTTTGATGTATTCCAAAAAAAAAGAAGCAAGTAATCACCAAAAGAATGCACCAAAGATGCATGTAATTAAACTTAGTTAGAGATTTAATTATGTTTTGCTCGGATTAGAGAAGCTCAGTGCTAATGTTATGGCAATTCGGACTACTAAAGAGATAAAAAAACAAGACTCGCATAGGACACCAACAAGAGCAATGAAAGACCGTGACTAAGAGTTGGGCGATCTGATCAGGCCACAATGAGGAAATGAGGAAGAGTTTTGATGAAATCTTGGGACAGCAAGCTACAAGTATAATATGCACACACGCACTAGTAGAAATGAAACCAAAGAGGATTTTGAAAAGGGTGGGTGGAAATGTGAGAGGGTAATAGAAGGCAGTGAAAGTAGCGGAGAATAATGATAGTGGGGCAGACTAATTTAACTTGCAATGACCGGGCCTACCATCTAGTGAACCCCTGCAATGCAATGGCATGAAAGTATTTTTTTGGGGTTTGGTTTTGTTCTGTTTTTCTTTTCTCTCCTTCTTCCTTTTTATATATATATATATTTTTTTTTTTAAATTAGGGGGTTGCTTGAGCTTTTGCTTCCTAAAGGTTTTGGGTGTAACCTTTTTTTTAATGGCTTCCTCTTTATTACATTATTGTCATCTTTTTAATACTAAGGTGTAGAAGATATTAATGTGCTTACTAGTGACATAGTTCTATACAACCTGACTATGGTAATGGAAATTGTGAGTTGGGGACAATTGTTTCCTATTTTTTTCTCTTACATACTCACCCTACACTATAATAGATACAAGTGGATGGTTGATACATAAGTTAACCACCGTGGTTAGCTAATGGTACAGAAATAAAATGAAAAAAATGTTTCCTCTTCCATCCACACATCATTCATCCTGCATGCTGCTGCCGGTGGGGGACTGGTTCACGTTGGTCGGCCACTTTAATTATCACAAACAAATTCCATAAAAGTAAAATATCTTCCTTTCTTTTTCTCGCCCTTTCTTGGGTGCTTTCTTTTAATGAATTTTGACAGGGTTAATTTATTATTAATTTTATAATAATAATAATAAAGCTCCGTTATTAATCACGATCTGAATCTAGATAGCCAACGAGAGAGAAGGCGTCACTGCACCCGCGCAGATTCCCGCGGGGTTGGCATTGAAGTGCACACCCCGCCCACCCCAAACCACGCTCCCGCGTCAGTTTTTTTCCTGATCCTCAACCGTCTGTTTCCATTGGACGGCTAATCGCGTTGCCCAATGGAGAACGCGCGTCTGTCCTGACTCCCTAGAAAGAGTTCTCGACCGCGCTACGCATGGTCTTCGTCCCTGTGCGCCGTCGTCTTTCGCCGTCCCTGACGGACGGACGGACGGCCGGCGCCGTGGCTGCTTCCTTCCGTCCTGCTGCTGCCCAAGGTTTACGCGTAGGTCGTAGAATCTCCAACTGTTCAACAGCAGCGAAGAATCTCTCTCTCTCTCTCTCTCTCTCTCTCTCTCTCGTTCATTTAGGATTCCTGCCGTTTGTCTCAGGTTCAAGATACTTGTCGCCGGCCATTCAAGGTAGCCTACTCGTCCCAAGAAACATCGAAATTTCGGAAAGTTTTTCTTCTTCCCTCTGTTTTTGTTCAGAGATTTTGGCACGTCGGAAGAACCAGCGAGAGAGAGAAAGAGAGTTCCACACACAGATTAGTAATCGTGCTTTTGAAGTGAACACGGAGATTGCTGGATCGGTGTCTGAGCTTTGATACCGGTTTGAAGCACGTAGTATCGTGGATCTGGTAGCTCTTGATCTGTGAGGGAAGCCTGTTTTGTGGTAAGGAGACCTATT
>Ga0209208_10002798_pt1 | contig 25080 bp, 25 predicted proteins | sample S1TSphfallax_3_FD_187694 | JGI IMG/M metagenome (GOLD analysis project Ga0209208, IMG submission 187694) | Host-associated microbial communities from peat moss isolated from Minnesota, USA - S1T2_Fd - Sphagnum fallax MG (SPAdes) (version 2) | ecosystem: Host-associated > Plants > Peat moss >...
TAGGTAATAATAATAATAATAATAATAGGTCTATTTACTTTGATATGAGGATTTTTGAAAGATGATAATTTGGCTTCTTGTGTTGAAACTTGAGAATTAAAAATTATAGAGTTATACTACTACCTTGAAGGATTTTGGTTCCTTTTAGAGGATTTTTTGAAGATCATATATTTTTTTGCATGGTGAAATATTTGAGTTCTTCCATAATTCTTCTTTTGCCTTACCTTAAGATAACTTTTTTTTAATGCAAATGGCAAGGCCACAGTGTGTGTGTGTGTGTGACACACCCCTTGCCCTTGTTGTTGTTGCTGTTGTTGTTCTTGTCGTCATCGTTGTTGTATACCCTACGACTTCCTTCCATTGTTTCCATTCACTTTGGCCTCTTCTTTCTTTTTCTTCGTCGTGTTCTGTTTTTCAGAAATTATCTTGGGGTGTGTGTGTGTACTTCTGACAGCTGATTTTCATTCATTGCTGTTTTGTTGTTTTGTCAGTATGTTTAAAAGTCGTCGTCTTTAAGCTGGGTGTCGATGAGTTGGTAGCACAGCATTTTCTTCTACACCTGTCTCTGCGCTTCTTAATTGCTGATCAATGAAGAAGCTGAGCCTGAAGTGCTGAGCCTGAAGCTGCTTGTACAGAACTGGGTTTGTTTGTTTTTTTTTTTTTTGGGGTAAATAGCGAATCCGTTTCTTAGGGGGGAAGCTTCAGTTTTTTTGTAATACTAGTGTTTGTTGGCAGCTGCGTGAATTTCGGTGGGATGTTTTTTTTGAAGGGAGGAGAAGGAACTTAATGCGAAGAATTTTTGAGAGAGTCCCGTATGCTTTGCAAGTTTGGCTTTCTTTCCTTGTGGGAAAACCAACAATTTTGGGTCCAATTTTTTTGCAGCGATTGTTTTTCAAAGTGGTCGGTTAGTATGGGCTGCTGCTCTGTTGCGTGACGGTGGAGAGGTTGGATGTAGTAGTAACCCCCTGTGAGAGTTAGCGGGAGATCAGAAGGAATTCCGTGTGTTTGGTTGAGGCAGGATTTTTAGCTAGCTGGAAGTAGCAGCAGGGGAAATCGTTGTACACTTGTGAGAGTGTGAATATTGTCATCTGTTGTTCACTCTTGTTGTCTTTACTGTTGAAGAGGACTAGCTCAAGAGTGGTATTTCCGGAACGAAAAGGAAACCCACTCAGTAAGTCATAAATTGAGCTCTAGAGACCCATTCAAGTGCAGAAGAGAGCTCAGCCCAAGAAGTTGTACTTGAGAATTGAGGGAAAGGAGATTTATTGAGGAAGAAGTGGATAGCATAGTTTGACAAGATCACCAGCTGATTTGATATCCATTCGGTAAGCTCCTTGCCTGTGAAAAAGGGCCCTACTTGTATGCTTGTTCTTTTCTTTCTCCAGGGATAAAATACTCCCATGTCTGCAGATTGAGATTGATGAGTGCTTATTAAGGCTTCTTCTAGAGAGCCTCCTTTTGTGAGGTAGAAAACACACACACACTCTCTCTCTCTAGTTGTGGCTCCTTCCACAGGAGCTGTTGTGGGTTACAACACCCAATTCATCAAGCAAGGATTTCAGAATCCACTGTTTTATCACAGTAACAAAAACCCAGTATCCAAACACCAGTGTTTCCTGTGGAAGGAAAAAGGAATTTGTGAAGAGTTTCTCATGTAAGTTTAGTTGTCTCTTTTGTGTTGATTCCTTTGGTGCAATGGGGCTTAAGTAAGTGTTTGGACGATGGCTAATTCTTTGCACTTGTGTTTTTTTCTTGCAGATCACACAAGGGAGGGCTTAATAGATAGACAAGATGATTATGCACTGCATTTTGATAGCAGCAACTTTGTCAATGGTTCTAAGTCAAGCATATGCCATTAATTTTGGGCTGCCTCCATTGCCAGGCTTTGGTACAGGTAATTTATCTATAATGCTCCTGATTCTCGAGTTTCTTGAGCTCTTTTTCTTGAGTTATTTGAAAGGATCAAGTGATGTTAGATATCATGTACAGTGTAAGTGTGATGTCAAATTGCCTTTGTCAGCCAGGGTTTATTTGCTATGACTTGATTAAATCATACTGCCTGATGATAGGCATTTCCAATCCTTGGATATCCCTTCTGTTTTTCCTTTTCTGACATTACTCCTGTCTTTGAGGTGATGATTGTTATTGTTATTGTTGAATGTACTCTGTCAGTGTTTTACAATGCGCATGTATACAAGTAGCTTGATTCTAAGCTGATATGTACAATCAAACCTCCACATTACACCCTCAATTAGGAGTTGTTGCATTGTTCACATTGAAGTTGTTGGAAAATTGAACTGCTATGTGTTACAGTGGTGCTTGTGTGATTTGACCTTATGTATAGGAGGAGGTAATGATACTTGTAAAGATGTGGATTGCCAAAAGGGGACGTGCGTTCCTAATAGTAACAACGTAATCGATGACTTGCTCTTTCCATATCACTGTGATTGTGATCCGGGCTGGACTACTTTTCAGACTTTCGTCCCATTTCTTACAACATCAACGCTTCCATGCAACATCCCAAATTGTATTGATCCAAACCCTGTGGGAATGCACTTTGGCACTATGTATAAATGCTGATTCTCATTCTGCCTTTTGCAATAAGCCTATGTAGCTCCAAAACCTCTTTACTGATATATGGTTCAGAATAGTGTGTCAATAGAGAGTTGTCAGACCTTCCATCTTTGGTTTTACTGTGTCTACAGCAGAGTTGTCATCTAGGGTGAGCCATTGGTTAAAGGTGCTTCTGAGTCAGATACTTGGCTTCAGAGTTGTGCATGTTTTTGAGAGGTTTACCCTTGAGCTCTTGTATGTTGGGAGGCTCATTGCATGAATGACTGTTGCAGGCACATTAGATTCAAATTGTACTGGGAGTTCTCCATCCCCAGCTCCATCTTCTGAAACTCTGGCTCCAGCTCCAGCTTCTGCAGATGGTATGTATGTTTTCAGCAATTGTTTAGTTCCTTTTTGGTTTGAAGAGTAACATGCCCATCTCTTAGACAACCACCCTTGAGCCCAAACTGGCATGAGTGGGACGAGATCTATTCTTCATGAATATTTGAGAGATGTTGTATTGTTGAAAAGCTTAATTTGATCTGAATTTTTCTTCCCTCTTCTTTGGTAGTCAGCTGCAAATGAGGTTTGACTATCTTATGGCTCAATGTGTTTTTTTTTGTTGGCAGCTTGTACATTGCCTGGGATTTGTGGAAGGGGACAGTGTGTGGTAACAAATACATCCTCCCTAATTCCAACCTTCAAGTGTGTTTGTGACCCTGGATATGCAAATGTCCTTAACTTAACAGCAGGATTCTGTGTGAATCAATGTACGTTTTCTATCCCTTCCAGCTCAGGTTTGCTGTGAAGACAAATCCAGCTTTATCCAATTTGCAAGCCACTGTCGGCACATAATAATGGTGATTCTAGGAGTAATAGGGCTTTCAACATTGTGATGCTCTTCTAATGCTGCAGGCTGATTTGCTGAGTTTTGAGATGAATGGTTTGAAAATGCAGGTGAAATTGGAGGGAGTTGTCAGAATTTAGGGATTACAATTCCAGGATTCTCACCTCCCTCACCAGCACCACCAGCATCAAACCAAAATGCAACTACACCCAGCCCAGGTATGATTGGTCCAGCAACTCCTGAGGTCATTTGCCTTGGACTTTGTTGTCTCTGCTCCTAGCCCCAAGTAGGGTGATCAAAAAGTGCCTTGAGTCTCTAAAGCCTCAGTTTGTCACCAACCCCATCAAGTTTACTGTGCAGATACCTCCCCTAATGCAGGTCCTGTCATTAGTCCATCACCATTTGAGTCTTCTTCCGAGGGCAAAAGCTCAGGTAGGCTTCAATAGTCTTCAATGATCCGAAAATCCCATCAAGGAACATATCTGAGGAATCCACAGACAGTGTTCCGTGATGTGTTGTCAAACATGTACTCTAGAGAAATTTTGCAGGCTGCTTTGAGACTCTAATTTTCACAGAGATTAGCTGGTGCCATATGTTCTTTCTTTATCAATGTGAAGTCAAATCATTGTTTCCATAAACCTCATGATGTGGGACTTTGGAAGTAGTGTAGTATAAGCTGCTGAAGTAGCTCATAATCACCAAAGCATTTGTGGATGATTCTCCAGGCTGCAGGTATGCACCATTTGCAGGCAATCTACTTTATGGTGGAGCTCTGGTATTGGCATCTGTCTATTTTGTCCTCTTCTGGTGAGAGACAATAAAAGCTTCAGTTCAAAGCTTAGGCACAAATTGTGGCTTTCGAGGGCTTTTTTAATTTCAAGTTGTAGATTTTATCTGGATGAACCTTGAAGAAATACAGCTGAAGCAGGGACAGAACTAAATTTCAGCTAATTTAATCAATCAAGTTTGTTAGGGAGTGAGAAAATGTAAAGTATTTATGCTTTCTACCTTTCAATTTGATGGCTCTTTGTCTCCCATATGTTCTGCATTATTCCAGTGTTATCTGGAGTATCCTTGAAAACAGGATGCATAGTGTGCTCTTTTGGAACACTTGTGTTCCTTTGTACCATTTTTCACCTAAAAGTTGTTTCTCATTCACAAGTTGATCATATGCATGACTGCGCCTGCCTCTCTCACTTCCAACACCAGGCGGTGATTTGAAACAAAGTTTTGATTAGTAAAGTTGCTTCAGGATGCGAATAATCTGTTCATCAATTGTTGGAGACTTTTGTCTGTGTTTAGGCATTGGAATACTGTGCTTCATCAAACTTGTGATGGTTCTGGGTCTGCAGATGGGTCCATACATCACTCCCCAGCCATTTCTATGTAGGAATCTCACATGGCATTTCTGGTCATCAGAAAAAAGATTGAAATGTCTCCCCATCACCAGAGAGTACAGAATGAATATCTGTATTGCACACTATAGCAAATGTCTTTTCCAGTTGATGTCTTTATTTGTCCATGATCGCCTTCAAAATTTTGGAATAGTATGGCAGATTACCAGGGGGAGTATCTACTCTGACAAACTGTGTATGTCAAAACTCCATGAGGGGCATACATACACCAACTCACAATTGGAGCTTTTCCCTGTGCTGATTGTGCAGCAAATCTTGTGTTTTTTATGAAGAGATTGGAGGGTACTTGGAAGTTGTGTGAGTTAAATTCATTATGTTATTATTTGTAACAGCGGCACCTCTTAACAGACATGTCCACACACCTTCTATCAAAACAGTATAATGGTTGTTGGATCCAAACTTCGATCCTCGAAAAATGGGGAGAAATTCTTGCATGTCAAAAAAACTTTTCTCTTTTACTTGGAAAGCATTTATGGTCTGTTGAGTGTATATCCTTTGATTTGTTTCAGAGTTCGGCTTATCAATCATCAAGATCTTACCTAATTTGTAGTGCACAGAAACAGGCTCCAGATCCTTATCAATCATCAAGATCTTATCTAATTTGTAGTGCACAGAAAAAGGCTCCAGATCCTTTGTCAACGCAGATAAGGAACCAGTTTTGCATGAAAGACTGGAATCTACTTGTTTAAAGCTAAGTTTAATTGTCATTTGATGTGTACAGGAGGTAATGTTGCTGGTCCTTGGGCTGGCATTACTGTGCTCATTGTTGATCCTCCAAGAGGCATCACTCTGCTGATCAATTGAATTGCATGCAGAAAGACGGACCAAATGTGACATTGTTGAGATGAACTGACTAATGTGAAGCCTAAAACCAAAGGTAGGGCTTACCTTATCAGTTCTAGTAAGTTGACACCCCACAAGATAATTTCAAGCTGGAAAATCTGCTTCTGTGTTAAGTGTGTTCACAATGACATAGTTTCCAGACAAATGCATAAAAATACTTCACAATGCACTGAATTGTTTGCAGCAAAAGATTTGGGTGTGCTTAGTGAAGCACCTAAAATACAAGCTCACAATTGTTTACATTGGATTAATGGGGTAGGTTTAGTGTATGAGCCCTGATGTGCAAATAAACAAATTCATGTAATGTTCTGTTTATGTAGATGAATAGGATTGTGTATATTTCTGTTCACATGTGACATTGGGATCCATTTGTAACCAAGGCATCAATTTTGCATTCATTGGATTGTTTAATGATAAAAAAATTGTTCATGAAAACATTGAAATCTAGTGGCATTTGGCGGCTATGGTGGTGTTCAGACCAACTACACAAAGAAGCAAAATGTACTAAGTGAAGTTGAACATGACAAAAACTTGCTCTATATGACACCTTTTGAAACTAGAAAGTGAGTTAAGCAGAAAACTACAATGAATCAGATCAATCAGTTTATTTGGCCTGCTGCTGAGAATTTTATGCTACAGAAGTTGGTTTGTCTTGAACAGCTTGCAGGGGGTGATGGTTGATTTGTGTCAATGCTGCAATTTGAGATGCTCGTTGAAGAATAAGTTTGAGCTGCTTCCGAAGTTGAGCTTCCTGAGCTTTCTTTATTGCCTGCACATGTTCCTGCCAAACAATGGGCCACCACTGCACCATTAAGATGAGCAGATCCTTTAATCAAATCTCCTGTCAGTGGGACTTGGGTTCAATGAAGTAGAGTAGAAAAGGAACTTCTGGAGAGCTCGGAACTGGAAAAAGACAACTCACACTCCACAAACCTAGTCTCAAAATTGAAATATGATTGTGTTTGCAATAGACTTAATCAAAACCAACACATTGACTATTGACAATCTCCTTCCCGTTCTTTCTCTCTCTTAAACCCCATTGTGAACCTTACAGAGAACTCCAATGGTGTGCAACCTACATCAGGCCTCATCTGCAATTGCTAGTAAAGCATCACTCAGGTCCAACTACATTTTTACAACCAACACGACATGGCCTTTCAATCAGACAACGACAAAACAGAATGTATACATAGAAATAAAATGCAAATTACCAGGCTTTGCCACACTCCTTTCCCAAAACATGCACCACTACATAGGAACATTGCAGCCACCAATGCTTTCTCCCTTCTTGTGGCTGGTCGAGGGGGCAATCCTGCTTTCTCAAACACAAGTGCCATCCCCACATTACTAAGGATCCAAGATCGGTCTATCCAAATTTAATGTATCATCATCAATTCAGGAACAAGAGTGAACATCAAAATCAGAATAGCACAGTCTGAGTCCAGGAGAGGATTGTTTTTGGTTGCATTTTAATATGGAGGTTGTCTTGAATTGGTTTCTCAAAATGTGGAGATGGTCAGGATGGTTGAGAGCTATGTTGTACCTAGTAAACAGGTGAGCAGTTTAATGATATGGGGAACACTGAGTGCACCCCACATCAAGCTCACAGATAGCACAACATATTTGAACAAATGTTGCCATGGGTATCTAGTTTTTTTCTCCTCCCATGCAAATTGGAATCCCTGCACCAATGTTGCAACATCAGCAATGTGTTTGTGATACTGTCTGTAACCCCTAGAAACTCATATGCTGGAGATGTCAGAGCAAACAACAGAGTGCACAGTTCCACCATGAAATGTGTACATTTGTGGGATTCCCCTGATAAAAGTTTTGAATAGAGGCTCGACTATCATAAGCTGCACTGCAAACCTCTTAGAAAATCCCCTCATGTTTGTTGCCAGAAAATTATCAGCTGGGTTCAAAATGCTGGAGTTTCTTCACCAGACTACCTGAAGATCTGAACAGAGGTAATTCACATGGGCACGCATGATGCTAGCTGAAGACTGCAAGGCTTCAGCATCATGTTCATGCATATCTGACAGATTGAATGCCAGAGCAAGCATGTCTTCCCACATACAATGAACAATTTCACTGGTCTCATCAACTGTAGAAGCACAACATGCCATAGCCATAGCTGCATTAGATTTCCTCTTCTTGATCCAACTCTTCTTTCTTCTCCGGGTTTTGCAAATCAATGATCCCCTTGGTTGATCTGAAGAAAAAAATCACCAACATGAAAAAGAAAATCAGCTCCTCCAAGATCTTATAAAAACATTCAAGATCTAATAAAATGCAATGAGGGACTTTGGCCAAGTCAAGAGACAAAAATGGAACTAGGATATTAAATTACAAAGTTCACCTGTTTGGGAATCACTGGTACTGGTGCTAGAAACCAGACTAGCTACACTGGCATCAGAGTGCCGGTGCATTTTTTCACTTTCATTCATGGAAGTTAATGGATCTGTTTCAACTCCTTGCATGTTAGTGTGTGTTTCCATTATAAGAGTATCTTCAGTCAACATGGTTGATGCCGGTCCTCCTATCCTGGGTCCCATAGAACCAAAGAAAGTTTGAGATATAGAGTTATCTTTAAGAGAGTATCCTTGGAGTCTTGAGTCTATTGACATCCTTGGCCATAATAATCTCTTTGATCAGTAAAGCACTTGAGAAAACAATTGCAATTGTTCTTATAAGTTAAGCAAAACTCTATAGCCAATTTTTGGAAACAGAAAAGAGAGTTATTCCTGTCCTAGCTAAAATGCATTGCTAATCAAGATATGATGAAGCTTGAGCTAGTAGGCCTAATCTCTCTAAAACAAAATTCAACAATTGCGACATGCAAGTCCAACACTTCTGTGCAATTCTTCTTGTTGATAAGAGGATAATATGCATCATTGTTCTGTGAATGATTCGAAAAGAGATGACTACGTACTAAGATATAATATACTATGGGAACAGTTCCAACTGTTGCAATTTAATCCTGGCTATATCTTAGTTCTGTAGATTTAAGACAGACCTGCAATTGAGAATTTTGCCCATGGAAATGAACCCATTCAGCAACAATCCAGGCCCTCTCACATGCCCTGATTTCTCCAAGGAGTAATGAGCATGAGCTTTTTGCATCAGCTGGACACCTATCTTTCCATTTTTGTACCTGTGACTTGTGTCATCTGGAACTGCATTAGCTGACACTCTCCCTTGAAGAGCTTGTGCCCAAGTCCCATTTCTTATTCCTAAATTCCTGAACACTACTATCTGCTGTGAAGCTTCCTCTGTCCACTTGGGAGGAAACTCATTTCTTTTTCTCATTCTCTTCACCACAGTTGTTTGTTGCAGAGCTTGCTGTGTCCAAGTTGGAACTGAAACTGCACTCTTCATTCTTACATTTCTGGCCACAGGTTGTGTCCAGGGAGATGATGATGATCCATCACTAGTTTTCAAATTCCTGGCCACTGTGACCTGCAAAGTTTGTTGTGCCCATGTTGTCAAAGAAGAAGGCTCATGGTGATGATGTTTTGTACTAAGAGTTTTGATGACTGCCTCCGGTTCTTGCAAAACTTGCTGGCTCTGCTCTGGAGACTTGTTTTTGGGTCGCACATTCCTGGGCAATGTAGATGCATTCTCAGAGCTTGTTGGTTGCTGGGTACGTTTTAAAGTTGACACCACTTTTGATCTCATCTTAACTGTTGTATCTTCATCTGTGCTTTGCTCTGTAGGTTTATGAAAGAACCTGGTTTTTGTTCCCAAATTCTTTGTCACTTTCTCTTTTAAATCCGGCACAATTTTCTTTCTCAAATTCTTTGCCTGTACTCTCTCTTTTGTACCAAAGTGCTGTGTCCATTGTGGAGAAGGAACTGGACTTTTTGTTGTGGAATTCTTTACCATTGGCCCCTGCATAGTAGTAGTACCAAGCTGTTTGCAGTTTGAAAACGAGCCATTTGTTGTTCTCAATTTCTTGACTGCCACCACATGGTCCAGCAAACTTCCAGCTGGTTGTGTGCGGCCATTGCAAGAAGACCCAGTTTTTATTCTCAGATTCTTGACTGCACAGTTGCCATCATCTTGCAAAGATTGAAACTGTGTCTGATTCTGCTGCACTGCCAAAACAGTTGTGCTTCTCAGTGGCCTAACCCCAGCATTGTTCTTTTTCATGGTCCTTGCTGATGCTGTGTCTTGTACACATTGCTCTGATTTTTTTTGAATGCATGCAGCACTGGGTCTAATTCTCATGCTATTTCCTACTATCAAACTTTCAGAATCATGCTCTGACCAATTGGGACAAGACCCATTTTTCCTTCTCATGTTCTTTACTGCAATTTTATTGTGCAGTGACCATTTAGGGGATGATACTTTCTTTGTTTTCACACTCTTGGCCAGTACTGCCTCTTCTTCTGAAACTTGCTGTGTCCATTTGGGGGAAGGGTCTGCACGGTCACCAGTTTGTCCCAGCTGAGGACCCTCAAGTGGTATGCCTGCAATGCTTACCCCACCAACGCCAGGCATTTTGTCTGAGATTAATCTCACTAGAGTACCACCCTCCCTCAAACAGTCAGCAGAGCCAGTTTCATCAAAGACACCATCATCTTCTTCAAATCCTCTCACAGTCCATACAGTCTCCTTCCCATCACTGTATGTTGTCACATAGCTGTCCATCACACACCAGTTTGGGTACATGTTCTGGTGTATAAACTCTCCAGTATCACTATCCTTCCCAAGCTTGCAATCAGGCCCCTGCTGTGTGATCAATGGGCTTGAACTGACCCATGGCTGTGGACACCACCAGCCCACATAGTATGTCATTCATCACACCTCTACAAGCCTCTGAATTTGAGATACTGATGGTCCAGACCAAGATGTAATGGTGGGCTAAGAAATCAACAGTACCTGTGAGTGGACTCCAAGTTTTGCAGCTCGTCCACACCCAATTGCACCACTTGTCATGTTAATGGCAATGCTACTAGTAGTGCATTCCTGGTTTGCAGATTCTGGGCATGCTCTGTCTGCTCCTTGTGCTATTGAATTGGTCTCAATCTGTTCAACATTGTAATCCACTGATAGATCTGGTCTCTGGTCATGAAGGTCTATGAAATCAATTTCCACAGCTCCATTCTGTTTTGGGTCATCTTTGGTTACAAGAGAGAATCCACCATTGCCACTCCACAGCAACTGCTCAGAAGATATAATTCCTTCATGATCAGTGGACTCATGCACATCACTGTTGCATTCTGCAGATACTAGAACTTCTGCAATCTTTGCAGCTGGCTTTGATAATCTCTCCACCACTCTTCCCCTACCAATCCCTGGCTTCTGCATCTCTGTATGCTCTTCTTTTCTGCATTCCTCTACTGCAGACCTCTGTAAGGAAGAAGCCTCGGAGTCTTCAATATTCTCAACCCCTCCTGTTGTGTTGCATACCAGGTGGTCATCATCATCATCTTTGGAAGTACTGCACCTCTGCTCAGCCAACCGCTTCCAAAACCCAGCTTTTAATTCCGCATAACTGGAGCTTGGATTTCCCCATCCATGGGCCCCTGTTCCTTGATCCTCTCTGGGTGAGCTTGGTGCAGGGCTCTGATCATGGTAAGGTTTATGCAGAGCTCCATTGCTGGTTCCAGACCCAGAATTTTGCATGTTAAAAATTCTGGCCATGTGGGTCAGAACCTGAGCAGCTTGTTGCTGTTGTTGCTCAGGGTAAGCCCCAGTGCCATTCTGAGAATCTGCCTCTGCTGGAAGAGAGGAGGATAAAACCTTGAGACTTCTTCCTGGGTTCTGGTAACTCAAGTCTTTGCAAGGGCTATTCTCAAACAGTGGGCTCCAGACCGTACAGGAGGAGGGTGAGACCTCTTCATGTTCTGGCAAGTTGGAGCTACCAGGAAATGAGAGTGGAGGTGGAGGAAATAAATGATCACTTGCCTCCCTTCGAGCAGCCTTTCTGCCACACAGTGGCAATGTATCCTGCATGCTCACATCAAACAGCATGCACTGAACATCCTGCAGCTTCAATAATCAAAAAGCTTGAAACAAGGAGCAAGTCAAACTGTTTCAACCTAAAACTCTATCCTCTGCCATGAGATGGCCCTGCCCTCTGCTTCTATCAAGAAGTAGAAACTTGAATGGCAGCAACACCTGCAACCCTCATTAATGCTATCTGTTCATTCCCATGGATCCTTTGAAACATGGAGACTTTTAGACAACCAAAACTAGAGCAAGTTGGTTGCTCAAATCCCCCTGCCCCTGAGGGACTTCAGAAATCCCTAAATTTGTGCCTGGACTCAGACATAACTGCTTCATCCAGTGATTCCATTGTAGCTAGGTTGGCAATTATAATAACATCAAATGTGTGTCTCATTGATTTGAAGCCTGATTGCTTGGCAAGTGGCAATGAGTTACGATATCACTGGGCAATATTTACTCAATGCTTTGCAGAATCACAAGTTAGTGTGTTGCAAAAACTAGTTTGTGCAAAAACCAATTTCTACAAGTATGAAGAAAGTGGGGACTGACCAAGGTTGGGGCAGAGGAATCACAGGGTTCATGATCAAGGAGAGGATTTTGGTGTAAAGTGGAGACAGCTGCAAGGGCACCCATCTCATAATAACGAGCTAGCCACGCATACCACATTCCTTCCCTACACTTGCTTGCATCCCTTCCTCTTTGATTGTCTTTCCCTCTTCTCTATCCTCAAAGTTACCAATTCCCCACAGTTTGCACTTGCATACCATTCACTGAAGTCTGCTCTCAACAGCTTGTACTTCTATATTCTTGCTGCTTGTACATCTGTGCACCCATGAGAATTCTTATTGCAACAACATACTTCATATCATCCCCACAATTTGCTTGGAAGCTCTCTCTCTCTCTCTCTCTCTCTCTTTACATATATATGTGCATGCCATCTTCATCCAGAATTTCATCAGAATGTGCCCCAAAAAACCCAAAAATGGATTTTTTTTCAACCTCCTTGATTTGCTTTGGGTCATTCAGAAATTCCTCATGGCATGGATGCTTGAAGAATCAGATTCAAATGAGGGCTCCAATGGCAAGTGGGTGTGTGTGTGTGTGAGAGAGAGAGAGAGAGGGAAGGCATGTGCAAGGCGAAGGGGGGAGAAGAGAGAGGGGAAGAAAAGTACCGAACTTTGTGTGTCACAGGGACCGGACATCAACAGCTACTTAATGCAACCCCCACTTTACTAGTGCACTAAATTGGACTCCCAAGTGGGAGCATTAGTGACTTCTGAATCTTAGTGCTAGCTCTAACCCTAAACCTGGGTTTGCCATTAAGTTGCTTTCAAGTGACTTTTGCAAGATCTTGCAAACATCTTGATTCTCCCTTTTACAAAACAAAAAAGGTGGGAAATTTTAAATCAAGGTTAATATGAATATAGGGTAAAGAATAAGACATTTACCAACAACCCTTACACCCTATGAACAAGGGGAATGAATGTTAGTCATCTACTTCAATTTCCTTTTCCCCATATTGATAGTTTGCAAATCTTGGATATATATACCCTTATTTACCTAATTTGGATATTATACTTTTTACTTACCTAATATGTTCTTTTGAAACTTCATATTTATCCTTATCTAGTTGATTTATCAAAATCGATCTTCTTGCATTATGAATAAAGGAGAGAAAAACCAAGTGATCTTTTAGAATTGTTTACCATTCAATTGTTGATTTTGATAAGGGGCTTTGCATCTTGAATCTATTGATACAAGTCATGCTGAATGATGGAAAATTATGATGATAGACATCATATTGGAGAGCATATCACATTGAAAAAAAAAACCCATCTTTTGAAGCACCAACTTTAGATGGTGCAATACAAATTCTGAATTTTCCTACCTTGTTCACTCACTTTGAGCACATTGCAACTAAAGAATTAGTCAGACTTGGGAAAACATTAGATGTTAATGATGAAGTGACATTTTGGAACAATTCATTCCCGGTGAGAAAGAGATATATGCATATTAAAGCTATGAGAATATAAAACAAGTCATATCACTTGACCATGTTAATGAATTGATTCAACAAAAAAATTAGTTTGGATGGACTTGGCTTGATTTTTGTAAAACCTATTGATGGCCTCAAGATCTTATGTTGGAGTTGTCTTCAGTATTGGTCCAAGAAATTGCCATTCCATTTGTAAGAGAAAATAGTAAAGAAAGTCCGTAATGGAACCTCAATGTGGTCTTTGAAAAAAATGCGTTAGTGTGATTGAAACATCAAAATTGGCAAAGTATAGGAGATGGATCCTAGTGATTGTCTACCTATTAATTCTTGTGCCTAGGTGACTAGACTTATTGTTATAGAAACCTATGTCAACTATCATGAAGAGTTCTGTCACTAAATTTGTTTAGAGCAATGGATGCCTTACAACATGTTGGGAATCGGTAATTGTTGTACATAGACTATAAGTATATTCATGTGGGAAAACAATTTTATCAATCACCACACTAACCTTAAAGAGGAGTTGGCCTCACTAACATTATATTAACCCATGACATAAGGAAACATTGATAAAAGAAGAGAAGAAATCCATGCAATTGGTTTGGGTTTCTATCTATTATATATACTTGTGGAATACTACCTTGTGTATTTACTCAACAACCAACTCAATCCAATTGAAAAAATGTTCAATCATAACCAACACGTATCAATTATGATGAATATTTAGGCTCAAAGTTCAAAGACAATAATATTTTAAAGGTTCAATGTGTAGTAACATTCTCAAATTTGCTTATTTATATCAACTATTATAAAACCGACAAGCAAAATGAATTTCAGGAGTCATACACAATGTTTCTTTTTCAATTTTGTGATGTTGCTCAACTGGTTCATAGTCCATAGACATATTGAGCTAAATTTGGCGATATTCAAAATATGAAAATATAAAATTTTAAGCACCCTTTCATATTGTAAGTAATTGTCACAATTCTTTCCAAGTCTTTTTTTAAGGGAATTCATGACTAAATATTTTTCACAAAATGGCGAAAAATCATCCAAAAAAAAAAACTAGGGGTATCAAAGCTTACATAAGGATTACATAAGGCTTAACTAAAACCTTACATAAGGAGACACCTAAAGGCCTACATAGGTTATAGGATACCTAATGGTTTATCTAAAGGACTACTAAGGAAGAGACCTAGGAGCCTACCCAAGTAAGGGGATAATTAAGGCTAATTAGGGGACTACATAGAGCCTACTTATGGGACTAGTTAAAAATTTCTTAAGTTAAGGGATACCTAGGGATTATTTAAGAGACTACCTAGGATCGATTAATAATGCAAAAGGGGGTTATGTAAGACCTATGTCATAAGGGGCTACCTAAAGGCTATCTTAGCTTGATTCATGGCCTCTATGTGAATGTTATGTACTTCCTTAAGCAGTGCTTGGATATCCCCTAACTTAGATAAGTCCCTAAGTAGTCCCTATATAACCCCTATATAAGCTTTTTGATAGCCCTTATCTTAGCTCATAACCAAGGTAGACCCCTAGGGGGCCTTTAAGTAGTCTTTGAGTAATCCCTAAGTTATTTTAACAATCCCCTTAAATAACCCCTAGGTATCCCCTAGCTTAAGAAATATTTTTATAATCCTCTAGATAGGTCTCTTAGTAGCCTTTAGTAGGGCCATAGGCCCTATGTAACTCCCCATGTAAGTTTTTCATTGTACATATCCTACATAGGTAGGTTAGTAAATAGGTAGGTAGATAGGTAAGTAACCCATGGATGACTAGGTGGGTAGCCCATGAATTATATTTTTAGGTCATACAAAATGCACTATTTTTGCATTCCCATGAGGACAAGTTAAGGATTCTCCATTTACTACATTTGTAAGTGTCTAATGTGTATATACACTTACTTCACTAGCCCCCCACTTTGTTCTTGCTTCTCCAACAATGATAAAATATTATACAACCATTTATACATACCCACTTGCATAAAAAATAGGGCTTGGCTTTCATTCTTTTTAAAAAAATTGTATTTATCACTTAAGAGAACGTAGACCTATTTTAAAAAGCTTAGTCGCTTGGTTCAATTGGAAGAGAATGGTGGTTTCAATGTTTGGTTCTAAATCCAATTCTAGCAAATACTATGGACCTAAGACTCATAACCTGAAGTATGTGTGGACAATTTTAGTTTAGAATGCTGCCCATGACCAAATTATACAAATAGGTGAAAATTGATCTAGTCAAAATTGTGTAAGTAAAGCTATAATTAAAACAAGCTAAATGAACTCAAGTAAATGTCTTACAGAATTATTACACTAGATTCACAAAGCTAATGAAAAATGTTTACATACTTAAGTATAACATTGTGGATCAGAATGATATCTTGGCACTTTGTACTCAAACACGTCGACTGAAACTATCCTGCACATATAATGCATGAGCCCAAGTTTGAAGGCACTCACTTGGATTTAATATTAAGAAATGTGAAAGCATGAAATCGTCACAACTGTTTTTCGAGCAAATAAAATCACTATCACCTATGCAAATATATTAAAGTTTAGGAACACTAAAAAATCCTTGATTATAACAAGAAGATCACAACAATGATGTCAATATATACACTTTCATTTTCAATCTGAAAAACATTTGGTTTCAGCACTCCAAAATTGACACATAGTCATGTGCCTCGTCACATACATATATATGACCAAATTTACAATAATCTTGAAACGCCGAAGTATAACATACAGAGTAAGCGATTATGTTCAAAGCAAAATATGTTAACACATTTGGAAGTCCCGTAGGGAAGTCTATTCCAATATGCTAGTGAAAATATATGCCAACTATTTTGGTGAATTATACCTCTGGTTGTTGAGTTGTTCCTGCATACATCAAAACTTGTTAGGTGGTCCAGAAGGAATTTTTGCAGTTTCAAGTTAATGACTTTCCTTGTGTATTGATCAACAGAACCTAGAACAAGATTCTCCTTGAAGGACAATTCCTGACAGAAGAGATTGATACACAAATGGGGCAATTACTAGCAATATCAATAAATATTATTATGGGTTTTCTGTTACTTCTGTAAGAGCTACCAAAAGGAGGCAAGGGTGCAAACCTGAGAGACAAAAATCGAATGGAATCCAACAGGCACCCTTGTTGGTAAATTTACAACTCCTACTGGTTCAGATGCCATTGTTTTGGCATCAATAATCACTGTTTCAGATTTTCTGCAGTGTAAAATCTTGATTAGGCATTCACCAATATTTATTTTTTTATCATCCATGAATTGTAGTTTTTCTATTGCATAAGTGCATTATCCAAGTCACACATTCACATTAAAAAAACATGTGTTGGGTGGAAATTTAGCTTCTTAAGATTTTCTCCACTATGGCCAAGTGTACACCTGAAGTACCACCATTTAGATGTTCCATGGCATCTCCAGGTTTAAGACTAAATTGAAGCAATTGGAAAAATGATGTCAAGAAAACATACCCTTTGTTCTCATCATAAACAAAGCAAATCAGGTAACCATCATCTTCAGGAATTTCCTTGTCAACCACACGAGGGACAAAAAGAGGTTCTGACCCTCGTCGCCCATCTCCATGAACAAACAAACCTATGATATTCCCCCCAATTTTCAGATCTCTTGTGTTAAGCTCAGGTTCCAAAGCTAAATCAAACTTAGCCACTCCAATAATCGTCATCTTCTTGTCAAATATTGCTCCATATGCATATCTTTGCTTCCTGCGAAATTTGTCAAACTTTTCATAAGTTTTGCCACAATTAAAACAACAAGTTATGTAAGCTTTGAACCTTGACAGTAGGCATTGAAATTTCCATAACTAAACCCTTCACTTTCATTTGCTTTTGACTTTGATTATGCAGAAAGTGAGATTATATGTCGATCACCCAAAGATGAAAGCTTTTCAATCGCACCAACTACCCTGCAATGGTATGTAAGAAACCTCTATGTTGAGCCCATATCCACAACATGATTCAATTTGGTGTGTCATCACAAAAGGATAGACCCAAAATGCATCTTTGGCAAGCCTTCAAATTACCTGCCAATGTAATTGTCATTGATCCTTGGAAACTCAATAGTCAATGTTGACAATAGCCTTTGTGTTGCTTCACCTGTCTTGAGATTCATCTTGAACTCATACCTATACTCAAATATTTGCATTTCGGTGAGTGGCCATAACTCAATGAAAATGGTGTTATTCATTACTTTGAAGACAAGACAATATTGGCAGATTTTGGTAAGGTCTAACCCTTACCAATTGAACTCCAAATCACCAAGGTTACAGATGGTTGAATCACCAACCAAATGATATTCCCAAATGGTACAAACGAAGACTTACAATTGAGGTCGAGAGTCCTCATATTTGTCTTCGTCAAATGCTGCAAAAAGGGTGAAGTCATATGTTGGCATTCGGCATGCGATCAAGACAACTTCATCGCCCTCTTCCCATGCATTGACTAATAAGCACACAACAACATCCAAACAATGTGATTTTACCTTGCAATGGCCACAACACAATTGACAACACAATTGAATGTAAGACACATTCAAAAATCATTTCAAATCTATAAATAAGTTCAAGACAACAACATTAAACAAGACAAGCCCATATACAATGTAATGTCATATTACAAGATAGAGGGTTATTACATATTGAGCAAAATGGAAACAAATGTCTTTTGAAATGAGGTTGGATTCATTCATGACAACTTGACTTATTATAATTGAATTCACCAAATGGAAGTGATGAATATGACAAGCTACCAAGTACTTACCAGTGTGGAAGATCATGCAAGGAGGGATTGTGAACCAACGGATTTGGGACTCATTCTTGGCATACCGTGGAAGTAACCCCAACCGTGCTTCTTTGCTTGGATCAAAATTGAACATACTTTTGCCTTCAGTCAAGAACTGAATCATAAACATGATATCAATAATTCAAGTAAATGTGGATAAAATTTTATTCTAAACTAGTTCCTAATTGAACATAGACATATCTTGAAGGAGTTGGCATGTAGTGACCATATAGGCTTATTGCCTAATGCCCTATTTGGCTCCATAAAATATGTAATCACAAGCTTTGTGAATGTTCATGTTGATAGATGTTACACACCTTTTTATTCATCATGAGAGAAAGATCCAAGAATATAGCATAGTTCTCCGTGATGGCAAAGTCATGAATAAAAACACACTCCGGTATAGTGATAGGCACTGGCTCCAACAAAACCCCTTCTTTAGAGAACATCTGATAGGTGAGGTATGGGAGCTCCATTTGCTTCCAATAGAAACCAAACATCTCTCCTGCATCACAACCATTGTGCAGTGGAAGTAAAACTCCACCCCTGATACTTCTTTCATACTTGATAACACATTAAGATACACAATTACCTTGCATGAACTTGGATATGCATAAGCACTTAGATGAGTTGTATTTAAAACTGTAAAACTCTGCCACAAACAAAGTTTCTAGTTTTTGCAACTTGGGGTTGGATATCAAACCTGTGACAGGATCAAATTTAGGGTGAGCAGTGAAACGGTCTGCCAATGTACCATAGTCCTCTCGTCCAATTGTCTCCAAATCACCATCTTCCAGCACCTTGATTATATCTGCCAAGATCATCCTTGCGATCACTCTTCCCAAACACTCATGCATACCAATGAAAGGACCAACTTCACAAAAAGAAACATGAAACATCATATTATTCTCAAGGGAACATTCTTTATGTAACAATCCCAAAACTAGTTCTCTTGTGAATGTGAAGCTTAGCTTGACAAAATTCTGACCTACCTATCCTGCATTTGAGATTGCAATGTGAATCAATTGCAATATTGACATTGACCACAAGTGTATAGTTCAATTTATAAAAGATGTATGCAAGTCACCTCACATTGCACAATTGAAGGTCAAGGAACTCACAAGGTTTATCAGCCTCATGCAAAGCAAGTAACTTATTGTTGTAGTACACAAGAGCAGTGTTTGCTGCAACATGCCCAATAACTTTCAAGTATTACCAAAAGCCCTATTCTCATGTTTCTCAAGCAAGTTGAGTTCTCAACATAGTTGTTGGTAAGGTCAATAGGTATCTATAATTATGTGCACTCCTTTTGGGAGATGAAAGTTCAAGGGAGGCTAATAAATTTGTTTCCAATAGCTTAGGACCAGGCTACATGATCATCACACAATGTAATAAAGCCCATGGAAGATACCCTATTCAATACAAGGAAAAGAATACACATGTTATTGTAGCAAGTGTTTTCCATAAGAAGCCCCCACATTTTCAAGTTGATATATATCAAAATTTACCCTCTTACCAATACTTAAGCACAAAGCATCTCATGAGATAGTGACACAAATTGAAAGAAAAGGCTTGTCAACTACGAACATACCTGTTCCCAATCCATTTGAAATGTCAAGGACCCCTAACTTAACTCGGAGGTTATGAAGTAAGGCAAAAGCAATGCCCTTCTTGCCATACATATCCCCAGCCTGTCACATTCCAAAGCATATTATCTATATTTTCATCATGTCTTCTGGATCTTCGTTCATGTTGTGATGTTGTTCCAATGTGTAGCCCACAATGTGATTCAAAAGGTTCATGTCACATGCCCCAAGTAAACAATTGCACACAACCAAACCCTAGCAAAACGCATTGCCAAGGAGCAGTATTCCAGAATGACATCCAGGGCTAGTGGCACATTGTTGGCAAGTAAATGATTCCTGGTCCACATGTTGTTTGGCATCAAGAGACTTGCCTTCACAAATTTTGCTGCACCATAATACTCCTCTTGTTGTAATTTGGAGGTTTTGACAAAGCGTGCAACATATGTGGCCTTCCCATCCTTAATGTTCAATCCATGTAGTAGCCTGCATGAAAACTTAGCAGAACCTCATCCCAATCAACTCTTTCTCACTTTCAACTAATTGGGTGCACAGGAGATCACTCATATATTTGTGTTATCAACTCCTCCACAAACAGATCCATTTAATCTAAGAGTTTGAAGTTGCATCTTCACCTAAAAGAACAGCTACTAATCTTTTAATCAAAGGATGCCTGATGGTGCAAGAATCAGACAGGACTGTACTAATGTACAACTGTGTGATTAAAGAGATGGAAAGCTGATGCTAGACATGACTGTTAAATCTCATCAGAATTTGAAGCAGCAAACAACAATTCTAGAATTGCAAGTCTCAATTAATTGCTTGTGACAATTAGAAAGGGTAGTCCAGAAGGAGGGCTTCACAAAATTCAAATGAGCTTGTAAATGAGTTGACATAGAATGGAATAAGTCAAAGGCATCGTACCCGTCTCCATCAAACCTGCACACAGGACAGTAGATATCCCAAAATTCATTCACTGACAAGGCTAATGGACAAACTGTAGGAAGTTCCAAGTTGCACAATTTGTGTGTGTATGTCCGTAGGGGGAAATACCACTTAAGGCACACACATGCACACAAGTCTAGAGAATTTTTTCTCTTTGGTTTACAATTCTTCAAAAGAGACAAAAATTCTTGGATCAAGCAAGAACGTAAATCGTTTGCATATACAATCAGACCCATCAAGATGACAGAGTAATCAAGCCAAAGACATGCATACAAACCTACATCCTTTGCAGAGTTAAAAAGAACTCTGCAGAGAGAGAGAGAGAGAGCACAACAAGCTGGCTGTTCGAACAAGCAATGGAAACCTTCAGCAGATGGCCAAAGAATGGAAAGTGAAAAGGCTTTGGAACCCATCGTTAATTACCAATGGTATTTGGAAACTGGACTGAATCTTGGATTTGGTGCCACTTGCACAAACTCCCCATTCAAGCATTCCTTTGAAAACAAAAATGGACACAAGAAGCTCAGGTTCGTCAATATCTCATTTCTCACACCTCTGCCTGCTTTTTTACCTCAAGGATGATCAGATGTTCTAAAGCAAAATTGCTGAAACACCAGTTTCTCATTCAACCTAATTTGCTTTGACAAGTACACAGTTGCAAATATTGATTTATCCAGCAGAAAGCAAATGATGACCCTAGAAAAACAAAAACGGAATTGTGACCTGGACAAACCCCAATTGTGCAACAAACTCACAGGAATTGATCCAGAGACTGTGAGGCCGGAAGCCGGGTCTGTCTCGCTAGCCACTGGTCCAAAGGAGCCGGTAAGAAAGTAATGCGGATCGCCTGCTGGCTTCCCCGCTGCAAGGGGGCCGGCACCAGGGTCCTCGGAGTCTGCGAACATCCATACAAGGATTTTTTCCAAATAGTCGCACAGCAAGGCTGCTGCCGAGGCACCGAATGGAAACTTGTTCAGATTCTTTGAAGTAGTTGTCTTGCTGCTTAATCCTCCTCCGCTACCATTGAGCTGCTGCTGCTGCTGCTTATTATTATTGGGAGAGAAGAAAGTGGCAGCGGATTGGGGTACAGAAGAAGCTGGACCATCTGATAGCTGACCCATTTGCAGCAACAACAACAAGAAGTATGCAAGCTAATTTCCCTTCTTTCTTTTGCTCGCTACTGCAGCACATTCAGAAGCTTTCAAGCGGCGAAGAAGACTAATCGGCAGGCGAAGAATGCTCGACGGAAATGCGCGACCACGACGGCACAAGAGACGATAGGACCGGCAGCGCAGGCAAAAGTCACGAAGGGTGTGGCGTGCGATGAGGAAACTTGTAGTGGCTCCCAGTTCGCCAACTGGCTCGCCTAACTAGGCTTGCCCTTGGGTTCACTAGGAGCCAGTGTTTTTTTTGATTGGCGAATTCGACCTGAAAAAAATGTGATTTCCACCAATAATACAAAGGATTTTTCATGTGAGAGAGATGATCCAAATTCGCCAAATTTCGAAAATTCAAATCGCCAGTTTTTTTACAATAAGTTCCAGTAGGTAGCCAAGAATATAAGAAGGGATCCTGGTTTTTTTTTTTTTTTTTTTCCTACTTCCATATCTGGCATGTAGAGCCATAATTGGCTAAATTAGTTTCTGGATGGTCGTCACCTTGGCTACATCACAAAATCCTTTTTTAACAAAAACCCCCATAGAAGTCATAATGGTAAGATTACTCCTTTCATGTTTGATGTATGAAAAAACCATGAATATTAAGCCCATGGTTTACAAGCACATCATTCACTTACGAAAAAACCATGAATATTAAGCCCATGGTTTTACAAGCACATCATTCACTTACAATTGTCATGGCAATTTTAGATGTGCTTATAATTTCAAAAATCCAATAGTTACACGACAAGGTTCCCACTTGTCTTTCAACGCCTCCCCTTGACACCCAAAAGATCTAAAGACGCTTTTGGTACAAACAACATAAGATCCTCGATAGCCTCGTACTCGTACTTATACTTCCGCAATCACCCCCACCCCACCACCACCACCACCACCACCCTCGGCATAAGACCAGCGCCAGCCTCGTACTAAATTTGTAATGCACCGTTTTTCTTGCTTTCTCGTGAATATTTCTTCTTCTTTATTATTTCCTCCCCTCCCCCCCCCCTTTTTTTTTACAAAAATATTTATGGAATTGCACCCACATGGGGTATCTTTACCTTTACCTTTTTGAGTGGGGCCTGAAATAAATAAATAAATGTGGAATAATTTGTGCTTTATTGAGGCCTCCTCTAGTGCTTTACATCCCCGGAATCCAGGTGCTTGCCGTATCATGGTTGTCGTATCCAGGAATAAACTTAATGTGTATCATCGTACGGTCAAAATTAAATTAAAATTAAATTTTAATAATGCTTTGTCCATGGAATAATTTTTTTTAATAATGCTTTGTTCATGGAATAAATTTTTTAAATAATGCTTTGTTCATGGAATAAATTTTTTAAATAATGCTTTGTTCATGGAATTTAGATTTTGAATTTATTTAGTTCTTTGTGGTCGGCCACACAAGGTTAAGTTTAATTTAATTTAATGAACATTAAACCCATTATTTACCAAAGGATTCAAAGAACTCTGTGATGGAAGGTGGTACCAATGAATAACTTAAACATGTTAAATAGCATCCATTCCAACTTCCAAGACTGCATGGAGTGAGGTCGGGTTTGCTGTTGTGATTCCGCCCAGCCCCCCCCAAAAAAAAAAAAAAAAAAAAAAAAAAGTGGCCATCATCCATAAAAAGATGCATCAATGTGGTGATCATCCATAAGAAGATTTAGCCAAATTTGGCTATAAACCAATTAAATATATATATTGAAATAATCTTTTTATATTTCAAGATGCAGCAAATGTGGCAATCATCCATAGGAAGATTTAGTCTATAAGTTAGTTAAATTTTTGAAAAAGAATCCTTTTATATTTCTGGCTACTTACTGGAACCTCTAGCAGCTTTATGAACCCTCCATCAAATCCCAGAGCAAAATTTAGCTGATTTTATTTTATTTAATTGTTAGGATTTCTTTAAACAAAAGAGAAGGAGCTAAAATATGAGTGCTTTTAGTTGACATTTTGCCAATTAAAAAAAAATTTGGTGCTCACTCGTGCTCCAATTTGGATGGATGATTCAATGCACTTTTTTTTTTCATTGGGTCTTGTCCCTGCTAGCTACCTTGTTGCCATAATTAAAGACTTTTGACATGTTGTAGCAATGTATTGTTCCAAATATACATATTTAATCAATAATGTCATTGTTAGGGTTGTGACATGTGGTGTGTCCACATTAATTGAATTAATTTATATTTTCAAATTTTATCATGAAATATTTTTCACTTGGGAGTTTGATATGTGGCAAACAAACGATAGGTCTCATTGATTTAAATGCACTTGAACATGCAACTAGTATAATCAATTGCAAAGTTGATAGTTCAACTAGGCATGCAACTTGTCTAGTTGCATGTGTGACTTCTTATAATTGTACTAATATGTAAACCCATTTTGCAAGCAAAATGATCAAATAAGCAAAAGACTAAAGTGTTATGTATCAAAGTCCATTTTGTCCACTTCTACCCATCAAATGAATGTTGCGTAAAAAGGCACTCTTCTTTTCCACAACTTGTGTGTGTATATTGTGTGTGTGTGTGTGTTTTATTTTTTTCACACGCATTGAAGGCCAAAACCCAAAACCCTTTTTTTCTTTTGGGGGTGGGTAGGAACATCATTTGCAAGAGAGATTAATGATAGGTATATTGGCTTTTAATAATATATACCCTACTACTACCTGGGCAATTTTTCACATTAATTTATATTTTTTTCGAAAATGTTGAAATTTTAGATTTTTTATTTATTTTTGCCCCAAGCAACAAAAAAAATCTAAAAGAAAATATTGAACATTCAAGAAAATTCTATTTGGTTGAAATGATTTTTCAAATTATTTATTTATTTATTTGACAAACATTTTTTGAAGCTTGCTACCAAGGTATGTTTTTTTTTTTCAACTAATTAATTATTTGACAAACATTGGTTCAACCTGCCAAGGTATTACAATATATGATATTATTATTAGATGTAAGAATAA
>Ga0209208_10002799_pt1 | contig 25078 bp, 25 predicted proteins | sample S1TSphfallax_3_FD_187694 | JGI IMG/M metagenome (GOLD analysis project Ga0209208, IMG submission 187694) | Host-associated microbial communities from peat moss isolated from Minnesota, USA - S1T2_Fd - Sphagnum fallax MG (SPAdes) (version 2) | ecosystem: Host-associated > Plants > Peat moss >...
GAGAGAGAAATGGGAGAGAGGCAGGAAGGAAAATAAATGGAAGAAAGGTTGTTGATCAAATCAGATTTGAGAACAGAGATGCATGCAAAAGACAATCTCACAATCTAACATATTTCAAATAGAATCCTACATTGTTTCATCAAGGAAGGTCACCACAAAGATGCACTGACCATATGTGGATGAAATGTGGTTGACATCAATGAACCTCAAATGTTGGATAAATTTGTGATAAAATTTATTGGATGAATTGTACATGGCATGGATAAACTTAATGGATGAAATCTATACCACTCTCAATCGGTCATATTAATGAAACTAACTATTGGAATGGAAAAAACCTTGATGATAATATGAAATTGTGATTGTGGATGAGTTTGATCACATAGATGCAATTGACCATATGTACCACAAGGATGAAACTAACACATATGGATGAAATTGATAGCATAAATGAATAATAGCACATGAATGAAATTGGGTTCATCGACAATTTCATTTGTGTCATTTAATCTCATTCACTTGAGTCATGTTGTTCCATGTGAAAATTTTCATCCATATCAAATTTACTACTTTCATCCATATGGTATAATGTCATCCATGTGGGGGGTTTCATTCACATGGTTCAATTTCACCCATATTGTCAAGTTTTTAACTTAGTTCCATGATTCACCCATGTGTTTACTTTCATCTATTTCATCCAAATTTTCCATGTGATCATTTTGTTTTGGAAAATTTTAATGTGTCATTCATTAGTTTTAACCGATCGTCATTTGTATCCATGTTATGAATTCCATCCACATCGTCAACATTGATATGGTCCAATTTTCATCCACTTGTGTGAAATTTCATTCATACGATATTCTTGATAGTGTCCTCCTCAATTTCCTGCATTTGGTTTTATTTTTATTGACATTGAATTTATCCAATTTATCAATGATAGCCTTTCCATCAATGCTTTGAAACAATTGAGCCAACCTGCAGTTGAGCCATTGGTGGTTGCCTGACTCCCCAAAAGACCTCCCATTCATTAAAGCAGACCTGCTTGGTTTATTTTATTCTCCAGTAAATTTGAAAATATAAAATTCCTAATATCCCCTACTTTTTCCCTATCCCAAATTCCAATGGGGGAAAGCGTCCATAAAACTATGGTTAGTTTCAAGTCCAAAGGTTATGGCTATGGGCACACCTTTGCCATGAAACTAACCACTCATGCCAAAAGCCTTGTTTGATGTACATAAAAAGCTGACCTAATTTTTCTTCTTTATACCCATGCCAACAACTTGTTTGATATACATAAGAGCTTGACCTAATTTATAATTTAATTTAGTATAATTTATTTTTAAATTTATTTATTTTTGTTTTGCATTGGCTACAAAGCATAATCTTACTCAGAATTTCCGGAGGTGGAGCCAAGGGGCGCTTATTTTGGGGATGCCTTTCTCCGAGGGCATTCCCTTGCATAAAGCTCACTGGCAGATTTATTTATTTATTTATTTATCAATTTTTTTCTGTGTTGCCCAGAAGACCCCCATAAAGTATTATAGGGAGAAAAAAAGCAAAAAAAAAAGCTGGGCATTTCAAAAGTCTTTTCTTTTTCTTTTTCTTTTTTTTGAAAGGCCCCACAATTTGCAGTGGATAGATTCCGCTTAATAATGTGCCCTCCAAACATGCAATGAAAATTTTCTGCCAGTGCTTTAGAGTGAAGTAGGGAAATCCACATTACATTCCATCTTTATTATGCCTACTTGTAGGTGTAAGATGCCTCCGACTCTTGAGGAGTAGGTGTAAGAACCCTTCTATTCCTAATGCCTAATGATGTTTTGTCTGTTCACATTGAACCATAATTTTGTCTCATGCTTTAACAATGCGTAAAGCCCATAGGTGAGAGACATTCCCAAAATGTGAGGCAAAATGTGAGGTTTATTGCCTTATCTTAGGTCTCATATTTTGAGAAAGGCCCCCCTCCTGGCGCTTTACCCTACTACACTTTGCTACTTTTTGTAGAGGTGCATTCACACTTGGTGTTAGGGACTCTAGTGTTGAATTCCTTAACACCATGCTAGTCATTTAGGACTTACATCTACTTACTATGAACATTTTTATGTTAAGCTACCATTCACTTAAAACATCAAGATATATCACCCAATTTAACATTGGGTGCCACCTAGGATGCCACCTAGATTTTCATTTAACACTGACTTAACATCAAGTGTGAATGCACCATAGTTAGGAGAGATATTAACACTTATAATGTACCCCTCCAAATGCACAAGGAAATTTCTCAAGTAGAGGGCTAGTCTTGTAGGCCATGAGTAAAGCCTTACATGGCTATAAAGTCTCAGTCAAATATGTAGCAATGGCCGAGTTTTACTTCCTATGGCCATAACGTATTTGCATTGATGTAAGATTTGAGCATACAATTTTGGGTTGAACTTGATCCATTGTGTGAGTGATACCATTATGTGTGCATATGATGGATGGGCATGTTGGATTGAAGTGCATGCATTTAAATGAAAGAAATTCTAAATCCAAGAAGAAAAGTTTTTTAGGTTGAAGTTTGAACTAGTGTTGTTGGTCAGTTATTGAGAAAACACCCATTTAGCCTAAACCCTAAAACTTTTATGGTGTAGAATTTTCAAATTTTAATAACATAATTGAATAATATTTTTTTCTCCCAGTAAGGTTATCAATCTTAAAACCCTAAATCTGTTTATGACATTTGTCATACTAAATGTTTGAACACATTAAGGTTTTTTTGATCAGGGGTTTGTTTTTCCCAATTTTGTGATGCAGCCAAATGGGTGATCATCACAAGAAGATTTAGCCAAATTTGGCTATAGATGAGACATGAAAGTAAAAAACCAATTCAGAACTCTTTTATATTTTGGCTAGCTACTACCTGCTGGAAACCTGTAGTAAAAATCTGATGATTTAAATTATTACTTCAAAAATCAGGTGAATTCTGGCCTTTTTTTTCCCCACAAAATTCCTTTGAAAAGATGTTGAAATCATATTTATTATTCAGGTTGAAATAAAGCAATATTCACCAAAAATAAAATAAAATTCATGATTTTTATTTTTTTCACAAAAATCCTTTGAAAACATGTTGAAAGTATATTTGTTATTCACATTGAAAAAAAAGGTTATATTCACCAAAAAGAAAACACTATTCATGCTTTTTTTTTCCCCACAAAAAGCCTTTGAAAACATGTTCAAAATAATATTTACAATTCAGGTTGAAAAAAAAGGGAATATTCATTAAAAAAAAGAAGAAAACACTATTCATGATTTTGATTTTTTCACAAAACTAAATCCTTTGAAAACATGTTGAAATCATATTTATGATTCAGGTTGAAAAACAAAAAAAGGAAAAAAAAGAAGAGAGAATATTCACCCAAAAGAAAACACTATTCATGATGAGCATAGAATTGGGGAACCAATTTGAGCTTGAATTGTGGATGAATATGTCGGTGACAGCAAGAGAGCTGGCTGTATTTTCTAGGCTGGTCTTTTTATTTTTATTTTCATTTTTATTTTATTTTTTTGGGGTCAAAACTCATTTTGGTATGCAAAGTAGTAATCATGTTACATTTTTTTTCTTCTCTTTTATTATTATTATTTTTCTTTTTGGGTCAAAACTCATTTTGGTATGCAAAGTAGTAATCATGTTACACATTTCATTGTTTGTTTGATTGTCTGCTCCATTGATTTAGTTTCTTTGTTTCTTAGTTTCTTGCAGATAGAGCCAGATATGCCATGCAAAGCTAACATGATTGCCTAACTGGATCTGACTTAGGGTAAAGCCTGAGGCCGCGAGCTTAAAAACTCAATAACTGGCCAACACTTTTGTTGGTCTTGCCTACCGAGGCAAGAAGGATATTGTGTTTACATTCATTATAGAGTAGTATAGTAGCTTAAGGGATTTTGGCTCCCCTAGATAATAATAATAATAATAATAATAATAGGTCTATTTTTATATGAGGATTTTTGAAATGTGATATTTTGGCTTGTGTTGAAACTTGAGATTAGTTATTATAGAGTGTTATAATATCTTGGAAGGATTTTGGTTTCTTTTAGAGGATTTTTTGGAAGATTAGGTATAGTTTTGCTATGGTGAAATACTTGAGTTTTCATAATTCTTCTTTTGTATTTAAGATACATTTTAATGTAAATGGCAAGGTCACAGTGTGACACACCCCTTGTTTACCGGGTAGCTTTATTAAAAACATAAAATTCATCAATTATCGAAGAAAAACCTCAAGTATAATTTGCCTAGTTATTTTTTGGTAATAACCTTAGTTATGCATAAAGGTCAATTCTCGAGTAATTGGTTGAGAACTGCCAATCATATTGCCGATTACACATTGGTATAGATTTTTGAAATTATATATATATGTTATTATTTCTCTTTTTTTAATTTTTACTAGTATTTAAAGATTGACAACCTACCTCGTGATAATTGGGTCATTTAAGTAAGTTATTAGATTTTTGAAAATTAAATACCAAGCAGTTATCGATTTAATTAGTTATCCAAAAAATCAAAAAAACCGGCTTGTGGGTTAGTAATAACCACCTTGATAACTGCGTCGAAACTCAATAGCTGGCCAACAGTGATTATTATTACCATAGTAGGTAGTAAAATTACAACATAAGCTAACCATGGTGGCTACATATGGCAATGCTAGGCTAACCATAGTGACTAGATTAGCTAGGCAACTGGAATGAACTAGTGCCAGTGAGTGTGTCATTAGTAGGTAGTAAAAACAGAACCTGAGCTAACCATGGCGGTTACCAGGCTAGCCTAGCCCCAACTATGGGGGTTAGCTTGGGTAACCATAGTGGTTAGCTAGGGAACAGGAGTGAACCAGGGTTATAATAGGGTTATTAGTAGCTAGTAAATAGAACCGTGAGCTAACTATATTTGTGGTTAGCATAGTGGTTACACCAATCATCCAGTATTATACCCATCTCAATCCGAGGCATATATTTGTTCGATACCCGTTGAAAACCAATCTTGGGCCCAATACCAGTACGAGCTTGGTATGGAAAAAAGGGCCCAAAAAAAAAATCTCACATGGACCGGGACTAGGCTGGTATGTTATAAAGCAATAAAGAAAGAAAGGAAAAACACCTGGCAAAGGAAGGAACAAGAGAAGAACAAAAGAAAGGATCAAAGTCCAAACAAAAGACAACACTCAAAAGCAACACAACAAGTGCATATTCGATACCAGATCAACACTGGAACAAACAACCAAGCCAGGGCTAGTGGGTGGGTTATACATGAAGGATAATGGCAAGTCCTCTGGGGCTCCTTCATGTTTTGATTTGGTCCCAGCAAGCCCTTGTGGTGAGATGTGAGAACATACATCCATGTCAGAACATGCAAGAGCGATTATTGGTACCAAAAAACATGAAAGAAACCGCCACAAGGTCTGTCATTAACGGACATAATAATAATGAACGGGCAATTTTTTTTTCTCATTCATCTTTTTCTTTCTTCATCAACCAAGTTTTTTTTTTCCGGAATGAGCACTAACCATTGTTACACATTTCATTAGTAACAATTCTTCAACCATGTAAAAGATGCACAACAAAATATTCGGCCTGCCTGACAAGGGACGTCAAAATTAAAAAAGGAAAAAAATAAATTTGCCCATATTTTATTTTACGTAGATAGTGTGAAAAACAGAACATAAATGAGTTCACCATGATAGGTTAGGTAGGTAGGTAGGTAGGTAGGTAGGTAGGCAGGCTAACTATAGTGGTTAACTATAGTGGTTAGATGGGTTAACCAGAGTGGTTAGCTAGGGAAGTGGAATGAATGAAAATCATTACAAGGCAGTGAAAACGCAAAACAAGGAGAATGGGAAAATTCTGAGCCCAGTGTGGTTTCTTTTTTGGTGACGTTTGCTTTGCGAATTGCAGTGCCGTGCAAAATGTCGTCTCTCAAATGTTTTGCTCAAGTCAATCTTACTTTCTTTCTTTCTTTCTTCTTCAACAAATCTTTCTGATTGTGTTTGTTGATGAAAAGGGTTTGAGCTTAACAAGAAACACAGGAATCATGTGTCCTGGGCATCATGATGATGATGACGATGATGTTGTTGTTGTTGTTGTTGATGACAATGATGATGATGATGAGCAGCAGCACCACCACCACCACTACAACAACAACAACAACAAGTATGACAAGTATTGTGGTGGTGGGTGGTGGAGCCATGCTCCCTCTCCCTTCTTCACTCATGCGATGCTTGGGAGGAGCTTGGAAGAAGATTGCTCGGCTGGCGGAGGAAAGAGAGAGAGAAGGAATGGGGGGAGAAGAGAGTAGGAAAGAGAAATACACACACAACACATGCATAAACTGTGGGAAGTTGTGATGAAGCTCTCATGCATATATACATACAGGGCAATATGATCTCCTCTTCATCATGCTCACCGCACTTGCACTAGATTTGGATCCCTTGGCTACTACTACCCTTTTGTGCCTAAATGCTGCTGTTGCTGATCCCTACTCCCATATTAGTTCAAATCCGTTGCTGATCAGTTTAATGGAAGCCAACCCGACATGTTTTCGTTCCTGAAGAGGAGGGAGCAGCAGCAGCAGCAGCAGGAGTAGTGGAATCAATGGAAGAGGAGGGGGATCATCTATAAGTATTGAAGTAGCCGTGCTTCTCTCTCTAATGGGTGCAGGTTCTGTTGGCAAGGGTGAAGGAAGAAGGAAGAAGGTCAAGCTCAGCTGGGTGCGTGGTGGGTTGGATTGTAGTTCTAGTGGTTGAGGTACCCGAGAGAGAGAGAGAGACAGAGAGACAGAGAGATGTCAGCTGCTGTGAGCCCAGCACCATTTGAACGATCTCGGAACCAGGAGAGCAATCTGGTAAGGTTGTCTTACACTTGCTTTCTCTTTTTTTTTTGGAGGTGGGTTCCTGCTGGATCTTGTTTCTGCGGGGGAGATCAATGCAGTGTTGTATGTGGGATGGGGAACTTACACATTATGCAAGTATGCTCAAAACCATGTCCAATAAAAGAGGACAAAAGAATAGAGCTCTCTACAGGTTTCTTTTTTCAGAACAGAGGGTTCAAGTGTGTGCTGGAGACAATGGTGAGAATGATGAGTGACTGATGAGGGGTCATCAAGCTCCAGGAATATGGGAACTATTTCAATTTTCTGATCCCTCTAATTGCAACAATTTTAGCTCAACTGAAAGAGTGAGGAGAACATCTGTGGATTGAGTTGATGGGGGTCGTGGGTGGGCTGGGGTGGATGACATTTTCAGGTTTACAAGAGTGGGCCGTTGTTTATTTCATCAAAAGGTAAGTACTATCTCTGAATCCTGCCATCAATCTCTGACTTCCTCCAACATGACCTAATTGTCAATATCGGCTCAAGCCCCACATCACACTGAATGTTTTACTCAAAACTGTGACAATTGCCAGATTTGCAACATGATAGATACCCTGTGCCATGACACTGAATTGTCATGGCTTCTATGATCCATGGAGTATATGTTACAGTATATCAGTGTATGGAATCTGACTAGTATTCAAATGTGCTGGTTAGATGCAGCTGTCATCTTAGTCTTCAGTGCAGCAGCTACAGTGGTTACATTGTTTCTGTTAGGACTCCACGACACCTTCACCTGTATGTCCAGACAACCAGGGGCCCTGACAAAAGTGCTGCAGTAGGTAGAGTATTTTTTTATGTTCACGGTTTTTTGTGCTGCAGTGATTGAAGGGATTTGATTTTCTTATGGGATGGGTTGCAGGACTTGGTTGGAAGTCATGGAAACGGAGGTGGTTTATCCTCACATGCACTTCATTAGTTTTCTTCAAAAATGATCCAGTGAGTTGTGAAGCCAACTTAAACAATGTTTCTCTGCTTTTTGGCCATGCTAGTGACATGTGTAACAATGCTGAACTCATCAGAGGCAAGAAGAGTTGTTGAAGGAACTATGTCAATATCTTGCCATGTTCATTGTCATGGTACCTTCATAATGTTGTCAGGGAGATCTCTCTGCAATTTCATATATATATATATAGATAGATAGATATGATGTTGTGGCATGTTCCTTGAGATTTGTATCTGCTCAAAGATTAGAGACTCAGAACTATGTATGTCCCACACATAAGTGCCAAAAAAACAAAGGAATAGGAAAAAATAAAACCTCAAAGTACCAAGATGTGCCAGAAGGCTTCATATAATCTGGTAACAATCTGGCTAACGATTCTTGCTTTGGGTGGAAGCTAGCAAAAGTGTGGTCCCATTTGGTCTGCTCACCAGGCAGAACCTTTTGGCACTTGGGAGTGTTGAATCTCCTCCCTGACAACAGTTCCTACCTATGCCATGCTCTGCATGTCTCTTTTGGTTGGACATGTCAGAAGACTAAAAACTGGAGTATATGGATTTGCAGAATGCTGTTCTTCACAAGGGGAGTGACGTGAACTCGACACTGGGTTGCATTGATTTGAACAACTCTGGCCGGTATGCAAGCCAAACTGTGGTTGGGTTGATTTGATTGATTGATAAGCTGTGAGATTTCATTTGGGGAGTCTTTTCTTCTTCTCATGGCCTTTTTGTGTAAGGGGCGCAGACAGGAGGGATAGAGAGATGAATTTTTGACCAGCATTGTGGGGAAGGGGACAGTGTTGTTGTTCGAGCAGAGAAGAAGTTATTGACTGTGCTGTTCCCTGACGAGCGTGTGTATACTTTGAAGGTGCGTCCTTTGCAATAGATGTCCCACCACCCACACTGATATTGGAGGAGATCTGCTCTTTGTTTAGTAATTAATAATTTTTTCAGCAGCATATTCCTTTCAGAGGTATTGTTGACAATGTCAGAGGCTTCTCTTTCCCCTCCATCCTGCCCCCGCCAGAAGTAAAAGGAACAATCAGAATTTTTTTTGGGGAGTTGTGGAACAGGCAGAGACTATTGAAGATGTGGATGAGTGGAAAGATGCCCTGGAGAGAGCACTTGAGGCAGCCCCAAATGCAGCTCTGGTGGCAGGTCAACATACAACCTTCTGCCACAACTCCTATGATTTGTTTGAAGGTTCAGCAGAGCATAGTGACCCAGATTCCAACTATGATAGACCTGTTTGGCAGACCAAATCATCTTTTCCTTCAATTGCCTATAGGTAGGAGTGAGCCTATAGTTTCTGGATCTCAGTGCTAAACAGCAGACTAGTCCTGTGGGTATCAATTTCTGATTTTCTGGTGATTCAGTTTCTAAATGTATCTGATTTGATAAAGGTTTTTCAGGAAGAGACCGGAGAGCTGTGAAGTCTTTGGTCATTGGGAGTCCTATATTGCTAGCTCTTGAAGATATTGATGGCAGTCCTTCGTTCTTGGAAAAAGCTCTCTCTTTCATTGAGATACATGGTATGATGGTTTTCTGGATCTTGTGAAGAGCAGATGTATTGATACTGGAACTGCATATACTTCCTCTTTCCTGAGGTCTCTCCCTGGGCAATGTTATATATTCTGTGTGGATGCAGGAGTTGGAGTGGAAGGTATCTTACGTCAGTGTGCTGACGTTGATGATGTTGATCGTAGAGTTAAAGAATATGAGCAAGGTACTTGTGATTCTGAAAGCCTGAAGTTCCTTTTGGCATTCCCTCAGTAGTAGTTTTGATAAAACTCACAGCAATGGGTTGTGTTGCTGAACAGAATAATGGGTTGCTGCCATTGCTGGCCCTACTTTCTTTCTTGGGTGACAAAGTAAGAGGGGTTAAAACAGAGGATTTCTCTAAAATTATGAACTGCACTTTCTTTGCTTGCTGTTCAGGGCGGAACCAATTTACACCTGATGAGGATGCACATGTTATCAGTGACTGTATTAAGGTGAAGCTCACAATTTCATATTCTCTACTTGTGGGATGTTGTTGTGGACCCACCTTATAGAGACTTCATCTTCAACATCTCAAATAACTGTCTTGATTCAGTGGCTTTTGGCTGGGATTCGTTTGCATGAACCAACTGTGTAGGGAGGCTACAGGAAGATCCATTCAAAATCTGTCAAGGTCTAGATGTTCAGTCTTAGTGGGGGATCTTACCTTGCTCCAGCATTTTCTCTTCGCTGGAAACCCTTCTACTACCACACCTTGGTGAATACCCCCACACACTATACCAAGGTCTACAGATTCTTCACTGAATGACATCAATGATTGGGTGGATGCAGCATGTGTTGAGGAAGTTGCCATCGCCACCTGTATCTGCACCTTGTTGCACTGCTCTTCTAGAAGCTCACCGTAAGATTTTTCCCCTCATTCTTGTTCTGCTTCCTCCTTCAAGATTATGGTTTTGATCATCATGCTTTCTGGATTGTTTCCAATGGATCTTGCCAGCAAAATCCTACTCTGTGGTAGCTAACTCCATGAGCTGCATTACTACATCTTGCCATCTCCTACTCAGGCTAGCTTCTTTGGCCCAACTTCGTCTCATAACATCATTATGCCTCGTACCCTATGTTCTGCTTCAATTCAACATACAACACAGTCAGAACCTTGTGGGGGTTAGCAGAGCTAAAAGATGGAAGTGCAACTATTGCAACCAAGTAAAGAGTGGAGGATTAGTCAGACACTTAGGATATACCTGTTGTATGTTCCAAAGGAATCAATCTATGTAGTCGTGCTCCAGTCCCTCTCCCCTCTCCCCTCTCTCTGTTTCTCTCTGTCCCTCTCTGTCTCTCTACATACATATATATATAACCTGGATCCAGTTGCTTCATGTTCCTTAATCATTTCTGTTTGTTGATATATCTGGGCTAGGGCTAGAAAGAAAGGAAAGTCGTGTCAATGCTATGCGTACAGCAATTTCCAACACTTCTCCAGGACCTAACCGTCAGCTCCTACAGAGGTATGCTTGAGTTTGAGAACTCCCACCACAATGATTTCTTGTATTCTCTTTTGCAAGTTTGTGCAGTGTTTGGAAACCTACATCCTCTTCATTTATGTGGTGTTGCTTGGATGCAGCATGTCATTGTTGTTTCACATGGAAAATACAGACTTAAAAAAAAAGATGGGGTTGGTTCAGATTGTTGAGGATGATGCGAGCAGTGTCAGCTCATGCTGCACAGAACCGAATGACTGCATCAGCTGTAGCAGCCTGTATGGCACCATTGCTGTTGCGTCCTTTGTTGGCTGGTGAATGTGAACTTGATGACAATTCTGATGTTACTGCTGATAATGAAACACAGCTCTTAGCAGCCACAGCAGCTGCCAACAATGCTGTGGCAATTCTGACAACGTTGCTTGAGGATTATGATTCTATATTTGAAGTAAGTCACAACATGCTACACTCATCATTTTTGTAAGCCTGCAGGAGTGAGTGGCTTGAACACCCATGATAACGTATTGGGATCTGAATGTCACATGTGAGATCAGGAGGAGGATGTGCAGCGAGGCCCACTCTCATCACAAAGGTATGGTGGTGGGCACATGGAGGCTAGGGCCAGTGATGCCTCCTCAGAGGATGATGATGATGATGATGAAGCATCACATGTAATCTGTGATGTAGATGGGGGTTACCATGATGCTCCCAACAACCTTCAAGAGGACATTGATGTGGATGCTGAACGAGCATTATCTGGCACCTTCAGTGAAAGCAGTGGAAACCTTGGCAGCAATCCTTTTCATCACAAGGTGAGTCACAAGATGAATATCCGAATCCCTTGTTTTCCCTTCAATTTCAGTAGCATTCAGCAATCAAAAAATTCCCATCTAGCATCTCCTCTTATGCCTGTCAAATATAGAGAGTTTGTAAGGAATGTCATCAAGAGAATAATCTGCTATTCCTCCAGAAACATGAGTGATGGTTGGAGAGAGTTTGGTTCTGAGGTAACCTTCAAGCATGTCTTTGTTTGGCTTTGACTTCGCAAGGTCAAGCAGTATTGATAGGATAGCAGGTGCAACCTGGCTAGGTGGACACACAAGATCCCATAGAAACACTGAAGTTTAGCACCTTAGCTGAAAATAGTCTTGCAATGGGTGACCTCCCTAGATAACAGTGCAGCAAAGACACCCTTCTCTATCCAGTGAGCAGGAAAAAAGGTTTAGACAACTGGGACAGGGCAGTGTCCATGAGAATGCAGGCCCTGAATATCGTGATCCAGTTGACATTGTGGTTGATCCCTCCCTCCAGGTGTTTGAACATCATAACTCAGACTATGAAGTTTCTGCTGGCTTTGGTTCTTTGACCAGTCGTAAGGGGAGCACAAAACCATGGTGTCAATCAGTGAACCTGGGGATTGATGAGCAATCTAATGTAGCACCCGCTCTTCGCCTGGAAAACAGGGGGGGCTTGAACATCAGCAAAAAGGGCTGTGAAGGGTCTCCATGGGGTGATAGCAGATCCCCTCCTTTCAGCAACACCCAATCCAGAGGGAATGGCCCAAATGTAAAGGGGAAACCATGTGGATCAACATCAAGCCCCAAGCGGACATCTCTTTGGGGATTCTCTTCAGTAAGCTCCTTTTGTCTCTTGCGGGGTGCACAAGGTCACAGACCAAGTGGTGTTCTCAATAGTTTCTACAAGTCTTTTCTTAACCTTCAATTTCCAGGAACTTTGGTTATGAACCCAGAAGATCTGCACATTTCCATCAGCTGATTATTGAGGATTGAGTTTGGATTTCAGTTCCATCGATCCCTGGAATTGTTAGTTAAACTACTCATATAAGATCAAGCAAGTAAGCCTCACATTCTCCCTAGCTGTAGATAGTTCTGCACCAAGCTGAGTTATAATGGCTATGAATCTGCTAATGACTGTGTCATGGCTCACAGGCTAACACCAAGACGTCAAACATGGATGTCAATGACTCATCTGGAGAAGAAGAGTAAGTTCTAAAAGTGCTGGTTTGGATCTAGAGCAGCAGTTTCTTTATTCATTCTTCAGAAAAATCTTTCCACATGTAGGAACATCTACAGGAGCATCATGATGGCAATAATAGTTTCCCTTCACCACCTTCATGCAGTGGATATGTCACTTGGTGTTCCACAGAATGTTCTCTGCTTCCTGAGAGATGCCCATATAAGAGTTGTCTACTTGAATTTGGCAAAATATACACTTCGGTTCCATGTAAGTTAGTGGTCTGTCATTCTGCAGTTTGGCCATACATCACTTGGAGGTCATACGAAATGATCTTCGCAATCGGATTGCCAAAGAGGTATGTACCATTTGTATTCTGTCATTTTTTCTCTGCCAATCAGCTAGAAGCATAACAGGTCTTTTTTTTATCTGTTCTTGTGCAGACCAAACTAATGACACTGACTTGTACCTATTTATTAGTTTTAGCATACAAGATTTGAGGATTCTGCATGACATTCTCAATGTATCAGGCAAAAGACAATGCATCACTGCAAGCCCATTTGGAGAGAAAAAAACAAGAACTGCATGAGCGACGTGTGGCCCTTGAGCAAGATGTGAGAACCTAATGCACTTATGTGCCATTGTTTGTGTGTGTTTCCTACTCAGACTGTATGTATCAAACCCATGCCTTCTCCAAAGACTAAGTCCTGTGAGATGATAGCCTTGGGTATATGAACATGTCACAAATGATTGGGCATAAAATAAAAACTGGAGTGTGGGTGGGGCTTTTGCCAGGTTACAAGATTGCAGGATCAACTGCAAACAGAGCGAGACTTAAGAGTGGCTTTGGAGACTGGCCTTGGGGTGTCAGCTGCCCAACTTTCTGCTGCAGAAACCTTTGATTCAAAGGTTTGTATTTGCCCCTAAAAACTAGCTGCAGAATGACTGAATGGATTGCAAAAAGAATGGAATTCCAAATTCATGCAAGAGTGCAAAGCACACAAATATAGTTGCCACAGATTTGCTTTGCCACCCTTTGTTCTCAGTGTGCTGCAGATTGACAACTCTCAATTCTAAAGATGTTTTCCTGTGGGCTTTTTTTCTGGAGTAGATGCAAGCAGAAGTGGAGGAAATAGCAGCTGTTGAAGCTGGTGTAAAACGTCTGAAACAGAAAATGGCTGATCTCCACCTCCAGTTGAACCAGCAACACCAATGTGTATCACCGGCAGGTTCATCTGAATATCAACACTGTGTACAAAACTTTCAATCTGAGCAGTATGTCACAATTTCACTAACTTGAAATATGCTCCCCTTATACATCTGGGATTTTCAGTTTGGGTCTTTTGTGGTTTTTGACGTAGTTGATGACTCTGTCCTCCCAGAAAATGCCCAATCTTCCTCCCTCCCACCCTTTATCTGCATTATGATAGTGGGGTATGATTTCCTTGTGAGTTACTTGCAAGATTCTGATTGATATGTGTGGTACTTCCTTCCTCATTGGCTCAGCATCCTGCTAGCTTGCTTGCTTGCTTGCTGGCTGTGGACTCAGCATTAAATCTCCTGCATGAGGATTATTGGTCTGAGACAAAATTTTGACTTTTCAGGAGACCACTGCAGCAGGAATTGAATGCCACACTTGTGCTCTGCCATCATGAGAAGCAAAGGAATAAGGTGCAGATTTATTTTCCAATTTTTCCCAGTGCTGCAATGTTGAAGTGGGCTACTAGAATTTAGTAATCATCTTATTTTGACTATGGAATCAAGAGTGACACAGTCTAGTGGAAGGTGCTATGAAAACTTGTGCTTCTTGATTTGACCTCTCTGGATTTCTCTTGTGTGAAATTCTGATATGCTGAAGACTTTGCTCATATTGATCCCAGCAGGACTAACGTTACAGGAAATTTTGCTTGCCTGTTGGGGGGCCTGCTGTGCTGTTTGTTGTTCAATTCATGCAGCAAATGGAGTGCAAAGGTGGGCAACAAGACGAAGAGGCAGCTGCACTTGAGCACATTGTGGCCCAACAGAGAAATGCACTTGCAGAAGCAAAGGTAGTGGTTCTGCACTTCCATCTCTTTCTTTCTTTCCACCTCTTCTTCATATATCATTCTATCTTCTCTCGTTTCTGACTATATGTGGACCTTTTAGATGTGAGCCATGCAGTATGGGTGCAGTCCAAGATGATTCCTCTGACACTTGTCCGATCGAAAGTTTTCAGATTGCCTGGCCTTTTGATAGAGGACCTGGTTGTACATCCAGGTTGCATATTCATGATTGTAGTTTTTAAACTTGTCAATTCTGTTTGTTCTTGATTCAACAAGTACTCAGGAAGCCAAATCTGGGAATAGGGAGAATTTACAAGAATTGGCTTCCTCATCTGTGTCGGTCATTGTGCAGGAAGCACTCATGGCTGAGAGAGAACGGGGTGCAAATTGGCAGTGTCATAGTTCCCCACAACCTGGTATTTCAGTAACAAGTGATCGTCAAACACTTCAGCCACCAGCAGGGCCTTCAGCTGCCGGCAGGCAGTTTGCCTGGAGATACCAACCAGATCCCTTGAACGTTTTGGATAATTCCAATGCTGATCATAAACGTGCATCTCCAGCAAATGCTTCTGAAGTGGACCATGTGAATGGAATGAGACTCCCCCTAGATTCGGAGGTAATGTTCATGGAAGAGACTTTCACTTACTCCATGCTCAATATAGTGTTTGAATGTTGTAGAGTATGAGACATTGTCTCCTAGTAGGTTCCCCAATGTAAATTCCACAATGGCATAGTGTTTTGCAAATTGTTCTGATGCATTCCAGAAGCATGGTGAGAAACCATCAAGATTGGCAAATCTGTGGCTTTCGTGAGCACCTACTAAAATAAAAGTTTTCTGAATTTTAATAGGATGGTCAAACAAATCATCTAGTGAAAAAGCCGGTTTCCCATTACTTACTTTTAGTCCATCAGATATAGGAATTTGTACAAATGTTTGGATGATGGTGTCTTTTTGGTCATATACTTTATAAGCTAGACATAATGTAGCAATTCTTACTCTGACAACTGCAGGTTCATGTGCCTTCACAGCAACAATCTCCAACTGCATCAGCAGCACTCCTTCAACTTGCCACACGCCTCAATTTCTTCAAGGAGCGCCGCTCCCAACTTATGGATCAGCTGAATAGCTTGGATCCAAGCCTGGTACCTTCCTCTCCCAGCAGTCATGACCTCATACCCACTCCACCATGACCAGCCCATGAATGTTCTGGCAGCTGGTCTAAAGTTTGTGACTTTCTCATTATTTGGTCTCCACCTACTTGGTTCAGGTTTAAGCCATTGTCAAGTTGTACCTGATTCACATTGCAGTGAATCAGGTACAACTGAGGTTGTAGTGGTCACTACTCCATACTTACATTCATTGTCTCAGATTAAGGTAAAGATGACAGGTGCTTGTTATAGATCCCAAGTGTTAAACAACTTAGAGTTAGCAGATGTCTAGGTTGAAATGTGCAGCTCAGAAATATGTAGAGAAGAAGATGGAATGTTTGATTGGCTGGATGTGGGTTGTGGAACATGTATTTCTATGTTCCAAGTTCCAGAAGGTTTGTGGAACATGTAATTCCATGTTCCAAGCTCCAGAAGTGAACTTGTGAAAATCTGGTTTTACTGAACTTTCTCAATATGTTGTGGAGTCCTTGATGATTTTTTCCCTGCCTGCTGATCTGCACGATTGGAGAGACATGTAGCTATCATGCACAAGCTATCGTACAATGAATTTCAACATGACTCATTCTTGCTTGGTGTGGCCAAGTGGATTGGTTTTGTGAACATTCTTGTATGAACAACCTTAATGAGATCCAAGAATTGTTTCAGTTCAGCTTTTGTGAATCCCTAAATTATTTTAAGTACGCAACCCAGAACCAGGTTCCTGGTTTTGATTAATGTGTTGAACCAAAAACAAATAAAAAACTAGAGTTGGGGGCTAATTGGAGGTTAACTAGTAGTTAACCACCAGTTCCATTCCCGGTTACCTAGAACCTGATTAGTAACCACATGGTTTTGCTATGTTGCAGATTGTTAGTGGTGGTTGTCAAGAATAAAATGATCATCAAGTTTTGATGGTAGGTGCTTACAACAACATTGGGGTTTACCTTGTTCAAAACTCCCAAAAAAGGTGAAAATGAATGAGGAAAAGATGAAAATAGTTTCCTTGTTGGGGAAATCCATGGGATAACTTTGCATCTTGCAAGCATTGTATCAAACATTTGTGTATTGTTACTTGATCATGATTGGGTTCTATTGTAATTTAGGTATCTATGGCAAAATCATGGAACATGACCATGATGAATTTCTCAAGGTTCAAAGGTGTCTAGGGTTTGCACTTGTTTGCACTTGTTTGCACTTGTTTGCTTCATTTTTTTTTCTTTTTTATTACAAATTGTTTGTGTTGTTATTTTTTTTAATCTTTAGGATTTGGGTAAAGGATTTTGTTGGCAAACTGAGTGTTTTTTAGTGATATTTTTTGCATTTTTTATTGGGTTGGTGTTTATGTAGTTTGTAAGTGTTGGAAAGATAATGAACAAGGAAAAATAGAGGAGCTAGTGTTTTGTATAAAAGAGGATAAGAAAGCAATTTTTAGGCACCTCTCTTCACCTTTCCCTCTCTTTCTTTAGGGCCCTATACTTTTCTTTTTCTCAATAACAATTTCAACACTAGTGTTTTTTTTAAAAGTTGATCAACGGTGAGCATGTGAGAGTGAATGATGCTGGTAGTAAAATGTTGTCATGCCCATTGCTAGTTTTTTAAAAGCATTTTCATTATTAAAATGTAATATCATCCATCATCTCAAGGGTATTAGCAAAAAAGGTCAAAAATAGGCTTCAAAATAAATACAACTTGAATGCAAAATATTGAATTTTTTTATTCCTCAAGAATTAGTGAGTTGAATAACAAATTAGAAATTGTTTGTTTATCATTGTGAGATTTTCATGAGCTTTGAATTTCCACTCAAACCAAACATGAGTAATTTACATTGTCCATAACACAACTAGCCCAAGTTCAAGTTCACATTGTGCACATGGCAATTAGCCAAGTTCAAATTCACATTGTACACAATGCAACCAACTTGAATTCAAGTTCACACCCATGATGAGAAAGATGAAGGGTTATGATACAATGTATCACAAGTAAAGTTCAATGTTGTTATGTTTGTTTTAAGTGCATTTGTGTATGTCCAATAATAGGAAATATGAACATCATTTGATCAATTGTGCATTTTTACAATTTGAGTCAATTCATGTTACTAAAATTAATAAGTAGAAGGGAACAATAAATTGTGTGAATTCCAATGACAATCAAATCAAAAAATAAAATTGTGATAGCAAAATTTATTCTAAGATTTTCTTTGTTTCTCACCTGCCTATTACCTATAGTTTGAAAACTTGGCTATTTGTCACATGTTCACAAATATATTGACAATTTTGAAATTTTGTTATTTCGTTTTTGTTTCAATTGTATCAATTTAACTAAATATATGTATTTCAAAACTAATATGTTGTAATCCATTATGTTAATGTGAAAAAGTTTCTTGTGTTTGATTGTGTTGCATATATTTCAATTATTTCCATTGTATGGGCTTATTTTGAACCAACTTTGCTTTAAAACCTTGTAATACACTTGCAAAGTTTATCAAATGTGTTTTTAACATTTTTTTATTATAAATTAAAAGTCTAATGTGTAGTTTTGTACATATTTTCTCTAGCTTTTTAACCCTTTTATTTAGTTTCAAAATTCAAATCATCACCCTTAAGAATGAAGTTAATAATGTTTCACCTTATAATGTAAAAGTTAAGTGAAATCAAATGAAACAAAACAACTCAAGAAAAGAAGGAAATGAAGATAACTTTGATTCATGAATAGACATTTATAAACCATATCATAGTTTCATGAAATTTTGTGGGTTTGGATGAAATGCAAATACGATAATATTTTTGAAAATTATAGTTACAACACATCCAAAAGACATTGGATCTATTAGTAGCAACTCCTAAATCAACCATTTGTTATGAATCTTTGGGTTCGTTTTTCATTAAATTATGTAGTTTGTGAATTCTTTTCCAAATTTTTCTAAGGTTTTTTCATAGGTTAATTTTTTAAAAATTTTAGTCAAAAATATTAAAATGTTAGTGTATTAATGTTCGAACAATACATTATGCAATACACTTGATGAATGCAAAATGTGATGTTCAATTTCATTTCTTTTTCATTTTTTGATTTGTAAAAGTATATTGTATTAATGTATTAATTTAAACAGTGTCACATGATGTGTACTAAATTTTAATGTATCGTCATTAATGCAACATTTCAACTCTACAAGCTTATTCATCTTGTATTGAATTTGTGGATGTAGATTTTGAATGAATGTTGGAGTGACATTTGATTTGTGAAATTATCGAAAAACAAAAAATTCAAAAATTCGTTAAGGAACATAAATTGAATGATAAAAAAAAATGATTATTTGTTCAAAACAATTTCGTGATGGATACAATTATCCTTGCTAATACACTTGAGTTGTTTAAAAAATCAAATTTTAGTTTGAATGAATTGAAATATTGTTAATTGAATTTGGCAATGTATTATTTGATATAATTCACATTTCTTGTCCAATAATGGCATCTATTAATGTATAGTGTGAGATTACATTTTCCATGCATTAATGTATTGAAATTCCTTTCATGATATCATTAAATCATGATATACATTGAAACGCAACCTTTAAAGTTAACTAGTTCAATATTACAATTATAATGGCATGTTTTATTGTATAATATATTTCTTGATTTAAAAAATTATTTTTAATTGATTTTGTGAATCATGGATTTTTGATATTATCATATGCAACTATTGATATCATATATTTTGAAATGTCATATATCAAAGGTATCAATATAAAATATGTATGTATTTTGGTGTTTTGTTTTAATGTACAATAAGTGATTTACAATTATGAATGTGTATTAATGTCTTGGATGTCATGGGTGTAGTTTTGTAAATATGTACCAAAATACTTGAACCCTTGTCTAATTTTTTGTATATAATATTTTAGGAAAAAATAATTATAGATGTAAATTTTTAACACAACTTTATTTGATATACATATCCTGAAAATTTGAAAATAAATCCAATGAATAAAAAAAACCCAAAATCATTTTTTTAATAGTTGTAAGCATTGTTCTTACAAAATAAATTTCATTCATACCTAATTATTTTTGGAAATTTTACTATTTACCTACTTATATATTTCTGGGAAAATTTTATTATAAACCTTAACATATAATATAAATAACATTTTGCAAAAAAATAATGATTAAAAAAATATTTTCCTAAAATATTTAAAGATTTATTTTCAAAAAGTAATCGTTTAAAAGGGCAAATGTGGTTCATGATTAAATGATACACCCTAATGTATCAATTTATTATTATATTAATATGTCATTGTATTAATGTATTAATGCGTCAATGTATCAAGGGTTCTTAGGGCAATACACATTGTTTGATTATTGCTTCATCACATATCCAATTGTGAAAAATTGAAATGGTCATGCATGAAACATCTTGGAATATTTAGCTAAAAGGAGATTAAATAAAAATGGTAATTAAAATTTATTTTTGAAACAAGATTCCATTATGATGGGTTTTTTTAATGATATGGTGATTATATATCAATTGATATTTTGTTGACCAATTTTAAATTTGAAAAAATGTAAGTGATAAATGTCAACTATCTATAGTTTTTTAAATGAAAGGAAATATAGACTAAATGTCAAATTTTCATATGTAATCATTATTTATCAAATGTGGAATGTAATAATACATTAAGTGTATTGTTCACACCATGTGCCATTAACATACTATTTTTTTCAAATAAATAAACGATTATTTTACCTTAGCCATATAAATTTGCTAACAATATAATTTTTTATTCATGTATTTTGAAAAAAACTTTGCCTTGTTATGTTTGGCAATGTGCATGTGAACTATCCATTGAATTTTTAAATGTATTAAAAAAATGTAACAACTTTTTTTTAATGTATCAAAAAAAAATGGCAAATAATAATTGACTATAGTTGAAAATTGATGATAAAATCTAAACAAGGTGTCATTTTTGAAATGTAATCATGTATTTTTCATGTGTGCAAAAATGTTGACAACTAAAATTTTCAAAAAATTGATATATGAATGATTTTTTATAATCTTTCATAGGCTTTTTATTTATTAAATTTTTTTCCAAAATTCAGAATCTATCATATGGTCATCCTTAGACATTTCCAAATACTAATCCAAAAGTTCATAATCTATCATATGGTCATCCCTATGTAACCCCAAAAAGAAAGGTGTAAAAAGAAAAATATCTTATGCAAGAGTAACTCATAATAGAAACACAACTCTTGGAAATCTAAAACACCATTAATTCCAACAAATTACATTACGAAAACTACAAACCCAATGCTACCAAAAATTCCATTGGTGGTACTGAATTATTAAAACAAAGTTCAATGTTTTATGTGTCAATGCCAATTGGTACACACATGGTGATCTTTCCCTAATTTGTCGTAATGGCAATGAACAATTTGGACCATATACAGAAGCATACATTAAAAGTCTAAAATCTACTAAGGTATAGCTTGAAGTCAAAACCCTTAATGTTTGATCAGTTCATGTGAGCTACTAACCCATTTCCAACAAATGCAACAATGCAAAGAAACATTAAATTTCCTATCTAATAAACCCTAATCTCAAAGACTCTTAAACTCAATGTTTGAACCCAAACATTAGTGACATATACCAAGTTGATTTAGAACCATTCGGGAAAGACATATTTTTGTGCAAATTTGGACTATAGATATATTTTTATTAACTTCCCACTTATGTTTTCATTTCTTTGATTCTTCCCAACCCAAGGACACCCCGACTAAAGCTTTTAGTGTTCACTTAGATATTTGACCTACGACATGGATTAAAAGGAAACAATGTTCCATCAACATAGTATTCAATATTGCTCAGAGAAAATATGTCCATGAATTATAAATTTGGGTACACAAATAAAGATACATCCAAATGAAACGACATGACAAAAGGATCCTATTCCTCTTCCTTACATTGCATTGTTGAGCGCAAATTAATAGTGCTACACATTAAAAGGTTAGAAAAAAAACTTATATAATCACAACACTTCCAATTCAAATGCATATCGATCCTCTACATGCCCATTTTTCTACAGTTCGAACTTCCTCCCTTTCGTCATCAATCCTTACCATCAACCCCTTATAAAATCTATTTTCACCAAGGATACATTGTTTGCCTCAATGTAATCATTAATGTAATTGAAATCAAATACAATAACAACTTATCACAACAAGTAAAATCTACCATCTCTTAAAACTAATCATGAAAGAAGAAAAACTCTACCTGCATTGCTTCTGAATTCCCCTTCTTATCTTACTTGTAACCTAAAAACAATGTCATCTGTTTTTCTGTAGATGAAGGCTACAAACCCTAATTTATACTGGTAGCTAAATTGCTTGCGGCGTGGTGCTTCAATGGCGTTGAAAATTTGCTTCTAATGTGTTTCAGTTTTTTGTGTGTTGTGTTATTTTGTAGGTTATGACAAAGGGAGTTTGGTGAATTAGCTTCTAAGATGGAGCGCAATCTCAGTAGCTCAATGAAAACTTTTCATGAACTTTGTGCATCTGATTTCTATAAGGAAATTGACATGGGGATTTTGGAGAAGCAAGGAGATGAGGTGATGAGGTGGATATTTTATGTAGGCTGAGGAAGTGAAGGGTGTGCTTTAATGATGAAAGAAAAGCTAAATTGTTAAACTTTCTAGAGGATTGAAAAGTGTGGTCGGATTTTGATTTAGGGTGGTGTAAATAGATAGGAGCAGGATTAAAACCACTGGATCGAAAGAATTTTAACAAGTAAACTTCCAATGTGTTAAGAATGTCAAGGAAAGGTCCAAAGTTGTTACATGTGTTTCTGTAAAGACCAACACAAAGGAGAGGATGAATGTGTTTAGGATTTCTAGAGTGGTTGTGTGGCAGTTCATGTGTGATGTTTTTGGGGATTTTGAACTAGATATGGAATGTGTTTTGTCCTGAGAAGAGTACATGTTGCATTGTGGGAATTCCAGAGGTTTTTGGGACTAAGGGGATGTTGGGAAGTAGAAATGATTGTACTGGCTAATCTTGCCCTTAATCTCTATCTAATCTCTGAGATTGAACCATGTTGAAGTAGTAGAGCTAATCTCTGTGAGGATTCTGTTATTGGGTATGAGTTGCCATTTCACATAAAACAACTTGTTGACTCCTTGAGAGGAAATCAAGATGAGCAACTGATCTTTTGTGGTCCATAGAATTAAGACCATAGTATTTAAGTGTCTATAAGGACCTTGAAGAAGAAGAATATTTGAACCAAAATTGTTATGTTTTAGTAAAAGTTTCATAAACATACTTTAGTCCATGTATGTCCAACAATGGGGATGTGCACACTGCAGAAAGTATTGCCCTTGTTTTTCAGTGACATGCCTTCCACTGTACTACTTTCCAAGCCTCCATTCAATGTTGCACCTTCTTTAACCATCCATAGTTCGGTGCCATTCAATTGTTCATAATACACAAATAAACAAGACTTCCAACTCATCCTCACAAGTTTTTCTTGAAATAATTATTGTTGTAGCTATCTTAGAAAAACAAATAACGATAGAATAATTTTCGTTGTTAACATTCAAAAAGTTGACAACCACTAAAAAACAAAAATTAAAACCTTAAAAACTTGTTATGTTCACATAAGAATATTTTCCCATTCACTTTCTGTTAGGTCACACTTGGACATTTCCAAAGACCATTATAGATACAACTACCTCCATCTTTCTAACAATCTCACTTTTTTTCCTACCCACCAAACATGGATATGATAGAAAATAATAATAATTACATATAGTAAAGGATGTCGTGGTCATTTTTCGTGAAGCTTTTTCATCACGTGACCCATCCATCCATCCATCTGCTCGTCCCGTCATCCATCCATGGATGGCATCATATAGGGAAAAAAAACCCTGGCAGAAATAAATAACCCCCCCCTCTACGCATGTGTCATTGACTAGGAAAGGCATGCCCAACCTTAGGGGGTCTGATATCAATATCAGACCAAAAGGGCCAAATACACCTTGACATGCACTTAGAAAACCTGAAAATTGTTATTCCAATTCTTCCATGTCAGTTTCATTCACCCAGGATAGCACAATGTGCCTCTGTTTTACTAAATCGAAAAATGAGTCACTTGCATAAACCCTCCCATAATCATAGTAAGGTGATTCAAACCTAGAGAAATCAAGCTTTGGGTTGTCAAAAATAAATTTATGAGTTGCACTGTCATATGAGCCTAGTGTATAGACATGTTGTTGGAGTTTTTGTTGTTGCAACACAAACTTAGAAAACTTTTCACTAGATTGTTGGGTGCCAAGGACCATGGTGATCTCTCTATCTCTGTTTTTGTCTGTATCTTTCAATTCTTCATCTTATAGCGAATTGTACAACAAGCAACAGCACGTGCATAACCTTTTGTTGGCAATGACACATTGTAATTGTTTGGAGATGAAGACGCATCAGCTTTGGCACGATGGGATTGTGGAGAAATGGACACAATATGTGGATTCTGTAACGTGAAAATGTGGATTAAAGAACGATTGGCAAAGTCGAATAATAACAACCCACAATTTTTTCTATGTTGTAAGAATGGCAAAGTTCTGTTGCCGAGCCTTCTTGCAACACCGCAAGAGCTGGAAATCCTTTTAACCCAAAAAAAGAGAAGCGTTGTCAACTTTCGAGATCAGATTTGCATGTACAATTCAATGTTGGCATTCATTTCGCTCAATGCCAAAGTTGATGAAGCATTTAACAAGAGGCACTGGACCGTACTCCTTTTGCATTCAAGGTGAACTTTATCACAAAATTGGATCCTTGTGTCCTGCCAAAGGATAGTGTCCATAGTTTGCACAATTGTACATTCATGATATGGAGAGCGAACGTCAAAACTGCCACGTCATTATGCCATCGCTTGATCCAACGACATTGGATCAATTATTAACCATGATGTATAATATCAATCCCTATGTCAAAGTGTTCAAAATGGCAAGGGATATGATGGCAACATAAGGTGTTTGCACAGATCTGAAATTGCATTTCATTGCCTCTCGAATAAAGGATGCATGCCGATACAATGTGTTGACGGCTCATGAA
>Ga0209208_10002800_pt1 | contig 25076 bp, 18 predicted proteins | sample S1TSphfallax_3_FD_187694 | JGI IMG/M metagenome (GOLD analysis project Ga0209208, IMG submission 187694) | Host-associated microbial communities from peat moss isolated from Minnesota, USA - S1T2_Fd - Sphagnum fallax MG (SPAdes) (version 2) | ecosystem: Host-associated > Plants > Peat moss >...
CCTCCCCCACCCTCTCTTCAATTTGGGCCATGGTAAACCAACACCTACCCTTAATACTTTCATCCAAAATTTATTGAACAGGCCAACACCAGTACTGATCCCATCTCCTTCACGTTCTAGGGTATCTTTGTGGCTATGTGGGATGATAAATTTGGACTCAGAGAGACCTTGATTTATTCAACTTTAGGATGGGGTATATTTACTGTATTAAAAAAGTAACCCCAACAAATTTTGGGGGCTTTTTTCAACCATGTGTACGAGTTTAATTTGCTGGTTCACCCAACCATGGTTACAGTTTAGTTTGAAGATGCCATTTGAAGGGGTTGAGTCAGCACCCACACTTGGTACCATCAAATGGCTATAATAGAGTAGCGGCTGTATCTAGTATTTAGCCTGAAAAATGTTAAATTTGAACTAGGAGACCACCATAATTATTAGGATTGATATTTGTAGTGTTTTACGAAGCAATAAAACAAAATTTGTATTAGTAGTCTCCCACCTACTGGGTTGGAAAAAAGTTAATAACTAAAACTTGGATGTGAGAAATATTTTAGCCAGGTCTCATACTGAGCATTGGTGGAGATGCTCTAAGAGAGGTGTTGCTGGTTCACTCAATCACAATATCATGAAGTGCAATTGAGGCTGAATTTCATTAATATAAGGTGCAAAATTGAATTTCACTACGTGCATTTTCAAGATGAATTCTTCTAGGTGTACTCGAAGATGCAAGATTGTGAAGATGATATGATTATTACTAGAAGCTTGGGAGTAGGTAATGCATGATTGGGCTTTGGTAGTAGGGTTTCAATGCTTTAGTTGAAACCTGGTTCAGTTATCCAAACACCCACCCCTCTTTTCTCCCCAGGGTACTCACTAAGTTTCATGAGCAAAAATAACAATAATAACTGAAAAAAGGTTTTTACCCAGAGTGAACCAGCACCCACCAGTGCACCATGAAGGATGAATGATAAGTAATCATGGAACAGTTTTCTGTTGGGTTCCAGTTCACTAGCTAACCACGGTGATTAGCTCAGTTGCTTTTTTGTTATTATCTACCTATAAACAACCCACAAGTGAGTTGTTAGTAGGTAGTAAGATCGGCCCTTACCTATGTATAAAGTATATGTTCACCTAATAGTTACTTATTGTCCTACCTACCTATCTACCTACATATGAGACCTATTTCTTACAGAATTGGTTACCAAGGTGAAATCAAATATTAACTCAGTTGAGGTTCATCCACAACTGAGTAATAAGGGGCGTCCAGTGGATGGTGGGCTGGTGGGTGCTGGTTCACTTTGGCACTCAACAATGGACTTTATGAGAGTTGAGTCCCCCTCACATGACACCTTATTCCTGTAAAGCTGGCTGCCTTTGGTCTTTACCCTACACATGTCACAATGTACTATGGATTGTGAATAACTAGATAAACAATGTAATTAAGTTATCCATAAAGTCACACTCTGTCCCCTCTTTCAGTGATATCCCCAAAGAAATGAAATTTTTTAATCTCAGCATGAAATGCTGAAACATAATGCTGAAACATTTAATGCACAAAGTTCGAGAGTAATTATAGTAGTTGTAAGGGTAGGAGTTGAATATAGGTACCAGCAGTGGAAGGCGCTAAGGAAAAAAGAAAGTAGGGATGAAACTCAGTTTACCACCAAAATTGGTGCGAAAACTAGTTTGGGTCCTAGTTATTTCGTTTTGTAAAATTTTATTCCCAGTTGCACATTCAATGCTCTATTATGTTGAAACTGGCCGTTTTTCACCCCTAATCACCTCACTTTACAGATAGCTTTAATATATCAATGTTTATGAAGAAGGTCACTTGTCATGTCTCTATGCATGGCCTCACACATTAATTTGACAGTTCACATGAAAAATTGTTGTGCAACCCTGACCTTGAGCTCATGACCAAGACTTGGGCAAAACAAGAGAAACAAAATGAAAAAAATTTAGAACTGTAAAAAAAAACATGAACACATTTTCAAGTAAAAATGTGTGGGAATGAAAGAAACGTACCTTTAAAAGCACCTCCAATGATGTTTAATATGTGGCTTAAGAAAATAAAATTGGATGAAAAAAATCAAAACATGACATTTTGATTCAACAAAATGGTTTTAACCCAACATTTTTTCACAAAATGTTAAGCTTGGTAAAAGGCACAAGAAAGCTTAATAAACATGATTTGATTGTTATGACAAACATAATAAATAAGATCTAACTATTGCGCCATGTTTCTAATTAGCCAATCAAAATGATTGGTCAAAGAGGTTTGCTATTAATAGTCTCCCACCAATTTGTAGTTGTAGTTTTAGTTTTAAGGGTGGTGCTGAAATAACATAAAGATATAAACTTGGATGTGAGAAATATTTTTGCTAGGTCACATATCAAACATTGTTGGAAATGCCCTAACACTCCCAACGTGGTACTCCTAAATACATTTTCATTTTTGGAGGTGGATGTTAGGTGTTTCAAATATTTAGATCATTGTTTGGACCAAAAGAACCAAACCTTGTCCAAATTGGGTGTTCTTTGGACCTTTGAAAAGGTCTTGAAAAAAAAAACAATATATTGGGCTCACATTTCTAAAAAATATATTCATTACATAAGTTAAATGATTATAATTTGAAAGGTCAATTTGAAATGAAATTATCAAAGTGATTATAAAAACTTAAATGAAATTGGATGGGTCAAATAAAATCTAATTGAAGAATTTGATACAACATTGAAAATATATTTTAAAAGGTACATGATAGGCTATTTAATTGTTGAATTTGGATATGTTATTTAAGATGTTATGAATTGTAAACGTTTAAATGTCATATCATAGTACCTTGGCCAATTTGACACTAATTAGAAAAAGAATTTGTTTGAATTGTCTGCATTCTTGACATGTCTAGTTTCCAGTCCACAGGAGTGTTTTGATGAGGAGCGTGAGGCTGGTGGTGGTGGTGGTGTTGGTGGTCGGAGATGAAGTGACGTGAAAGATTGCAGTGGCTTGGCTACCCAAAATTCTGCCGCTGCAACAGGTAATCCCGGTTCACTCCCATCCCCTTGGAACTGCTTCATTTGCTGATCCATTGATGATAGTGAAGGCAATGAAGTGAATGATTTTTTGCAAGTTTCGATGTGGTGGGGCGGTAGTAATAGTAATGTCTCGTAAGCCTTGGTAAAAACAACTACTTCCTTGACCAAGAGACGGTGGTAGGTGGTGCTGGTGGTGGTTCAACTGAAATGTTTGATTTGATGATGGAGATGTTTGGCCCCCATGAATGGGATGAGGAGGAGGAGGAACCTCTTTCATCCCCATGCTAGCTTGAAGTGCTACAAAGTTGTTGTTTTGTTGGGGAGGTTGCAAAGCCTGGAATCCATTGGAGTTGGAAAAAAAGGTTTGGCGGAAAAAATCACCTGGCACCGAAAAAGAAGAGTTAGGAAAATCTGAGTATGATGCTGCTACTGCTATGGAACCACTGCCATGCTGCTGCTGTCATGGAGCTATTGCCAAGCTGCTCCTGCTGCTGTCATGCTGCTGCTGCTAATTGAGCTGTTGGAAAAGGATAACCACCGCTCGACCCATTCATGCTCCTCATGTCGATGCTCACCCCAGCAACTGAGACTTCAGAATTGGGGTGATGATGATGATGATGTTGTTCACCACCAGAATTGAGGGTGATGTTTCGCATGTGAGAGGGAAGAAAGAGAACGGGATGCAAAAAAGGAAACAAAGAAGGGGTTAAGAAGGCACCAGTGGGTTCAGCAAATGTGGGGATGACACCAACCACAGAAGAAGGAGCTGAAAAAGGTGAGATGCCAGAGAAAGAAACATCCCCACCACCACTTCCATGTGGGTGAGAGATCTCACTTTGTGCTGACTGTTGCTGCTGCTCATGGTTTGAACTCCAAGAATCCTGCTTTATCATCATAGCATCCATGTCTTTCATTCTCTGATTCCTCCACCACCTTGCTGGAGAGTAGCTTGCAAACCTTGTTGATGTGACCGTTGTGACTCTCCCATCAGGCATCTCATGAGAATCTGATCAGGTGCAGGAGCAGGCAACATCAACATGATGTTGTCAAGCTTGTCAAAATTGCCATAGCCATTGCCTCCAGTAGCCTTGAGTGTTCCAAACTCAGCTGCAGCAGCAGAGGGAGGAGCAGGAGGTGCTGCCCAACTATCCCACCAATCTTCTGCAGATCACAAAAGATTGTCCCCACCACCACGACCTTTGTCTACTGTCTCAGAACCACTTCCACCATTCTGATTAAGGTTGCTTTCTTTGTTGATCAAAGCACTGTTCTTAGTTAAGCCACACCCATTTTGAGCTTCATGAGCTGCTGCTTTTGCAGCTGTCTGCTGAGCTTGGGCTCCTGCTCTTCCAGTTTCGAGCAAGCATCGGGAAGGGCAAGGGAGTTTTACTGTTGCAGCCAGGAGAATGAACCCTTGGCAGTGGGGTCTGTTTCCAAATCTAACAAATGTACCAAAGAAGGGATGTCTGCATTGAAAGAGATAAATGAGCGCTCTTTGGTGCATGATTATTTGAAGCTTTCATGGTTTGTTGAGATTATGTTGGAGGGTTCAGTGTGTTTGATTCTTGCACTTGCTTTAGCCATGGCACTGATGCAGGTTTTTGACACTGCTCCTGACAACTCCCTTCTACCCAACTTGAGATATTGGTCATATCCTTGTTGTATACTATGTTGAGTCATGTTCAATTTTCAGCAACAACACACAACAACTACTCAGATGTCAGCAATAGCTCTGTTACAGAAGGCAACTCAAATGGGTGCAACTGCCACTAATTATACTAGTGGGTGCCCGTGGCCGAAGGCCACTGTGAAGCCCCCTGTATGAAATCCAGGTCCCAAAATTGAGATCCCACATCCTGAAAATCACGTCCTAAAAGTTTTCAGGTTTCGGTCTTGGAAACCGCGAGTGTGAAAATCCAGGCCCCAAAGTTGAGATCCCAAGTCTTGAAAACCATGTCTTGAAAACCATATCCTAAAGAGTGCCGGGCCGGTCAGTAGGGTAGGGTGGTAGGTACCTAGGATGATCCCGTGGATTCAGCAGGCTCTGCGACCCAAGCAGGACCAAGCCCCGTTCTCGGGAGACGCGCCAATAGCCTCCAAGGCCCGGTCTGGTCCGGTCAGTAGGGTAGGGTGGTAGGTACCTAGGATGATCCCGTGGATTCAACAGGCTCTGCGACCCAAGCAGGACCAGGCCCCGTTCTCGGGAGACGCGCCAATAGCCTCCAAGGCCCGGTCTGGTCCGGTCTATAGGGTAGGGTGGTAGGTACCTAAGATGATCCCGTGGATTCAGCAGGCTTTGCGACCCAAGCAGGACCAGGCCCCGTTCTCGGGAGACGCGCCAATAGCCTCCAGGGCCTGGTCTAGTCCGGTCTATAGGGTAGGGTGGTAGGTACCTAGGATGATCCCGTGGATTCAGTAGGCTCTGCGACCCAAGCACGCAGACCCAAGCACGGGTCAGTAGACCGGGTGGATGAGACTGGGGAGTGGACCGGGTGAATGAGACTGGATGGATGAAACCCGATGTCGGAGCACGGCGGTGGAGCTCCAGGCGCTGCGGCTACGGCAGCTGTGCATCCCTGCCTTTGTTGCGTCTTTGTGATTCTTCTTTCGGGAGTGCCGGGCTGGGCCCGGTCATCTTTCTGTGACGGACCCGAGCTCCGTCACAGACGGACGCACAGATGTAGTGAATTTATATATAAGATGCTACCCTATCATGAACCCTAAACCAACAAATCTGTAACAGAAAAATTGAAGTATCAATATAAAAAATCAAACAAAAAACCACCAAGAAAAATTATTGAACTTGGTAATTTATAGTGTTGTTGAAATGCAAAAAAATTATTCAAATTTTTTTGTCAAAAATAAAAATAATTAAAACAAAGTTGTTGACTTGAAAATTAATTAAATTTTCGACAAAGGGCTGTCGAAATTACTTAAATTTTTTTTGTCACTTTGATGTAATCATCATTGGGAGCTACATAACATATTATAGGGATGAGGGTGGTGCCTCCTCCCAAATTCGGGCAATGGTGAATTGTGTGATTTTATGGGAGCCCATGATAAGTCCATAGACCAAAGTAAATTCCAAATGCATTTGCCCTTTTGTTTGGTTTACACAATTTAGCATGTTTGTGATCTCAACTTGAAAAAATAATTGTAGTCCCATCCTAGATCTCCCATGCCCTTTTTCTTGCTCGGAACTAAAAAATGTATCTCAAAATTTGAAACCTACAACTAAAATGGGATTGGGGAGTTTCTTTTACCATTGATACCACTTGACAAACATGAGTTGCCTTATAAATGATTAAACACATGCAAAAAAAAACCTTGCATGTTTTTAAAAGGGTTATCATTGCTTCTAGGTTAGTTTTTATAACTTTTAATGAGTTATGAATATTGAAATAAAAGAAGGTGCCTTTGTCCATTTGTATGTAATAGAAAATTTGTCTAAAATCTTTATATTTTTATCATTGAGTGGATTGTAAATGGGGCATGGGTTAACACATTAACAATGAATTTTATGAAGATTTGTTGACCACTAAAAAAGAGGGGGAGGAGGTGGGGGGTAATCAAAAGGACCTAAAAACATATATTTTGTCTTTTGGTGCTAACAATGTCAATGCTTTCCAAGGTTTAAGAAGGGGTGTGTATAGCGACCCTAGTCTTAGGCTTGCAACCAAAATTAAGGCATCAAAAGGAAAGTGGGCTAAAAAATAGCATGAAATTCAAAACACATTCCCACAAAATTAGGAAAGTGAATCCCAACATCCTTAAATGGTTTTTCCATTTTGGAATTGAATCTTGTAGTGTCTTTAGTTTTTGGGACAAAAAGTGCCAAAAAAATGGTGTTCAAATCAAAATGGTCTTAAGGAGCCTATAGTTTTCATTTGGAGATTTGAAGCCCAAGTTCTAAACAAAAGAAAAGCTAAAAGTCCACTAAAACCCAAGAAATATGGTCAAATGAATTACAAATTGAGCATGTGGTATAGCTAAAAAAGGCCTTTTCAAGAATTACGACTTTGCCTTTCAAAGTTCTTTAATCAAAGTTCATATGTGAAAGTTATGAATTTACAAATATGTGAGTTTCATAATTTATGAAAAATCAAGAATTTTCAAGACTTCCTGGCATGAATCATAGGATTCTTTTCCACTTTGATGTAGCTCCCATTTTCAATCACAAAATATAGTATAAGGAAGAAAGTGTGAATTCCTCCCAAGTTTGGGGCATGGTGTGTCATATGAGTTGAATTACATGTGATTTATTTGTGCAATATTTTGACTTTAATTTTCCCTAATCACCTTTTTTTTGGGTTGTGCATATTGATTTCACCTTTCACCTCATCATGTTTACAAGTTCATTTTAATTCAATCTTGGAGTTCTTACACCTTACTTTCATGGTTGGAACTAAGGATCACACCTTGAGTTTGTATTTTGTTGTATAATTAAAGATGGTAGGGTTTTTAAAATCTATGATATCATTTGACAAACCTAAAGGTGCATTAGTGTGAATTTCCATCTATAATAAAAACATGTGTTTTCTAGTTAAGGTCAATTATATAGCCCATTGCACCAATCTAGTTATACAAGCTTTAAGCAATTCATGCATTATAAACAAGTTGGAATCTTTAGTTCTAATTATGTATGTTTATATTTGTATGAACTAAAAGTTACATTCCAAGTTTCAAAATTTTGTAAAATAGTTACAAATCAAACATAATAAAATTTTGAAATTTGTGCAAATTAAATGGATTAATATGCTTAGTCATGCCATTATAGGACTCCAACGATCAAAGATGGCATTGGACATATGTTTGAACCAAGAGAAGCCTTGAATTTTAACATATTATTTGACATTGAACTTTTGTTTGGCTTTATCTTGTGCTTGTTATATGCATTACCTTTGTTGAAGTCTATGTGTTCATTAATGAGAAATTTTCAACTCCAAGACACTTTTGCATGTGATTTCATCTCTACTATTAAAGCCTACCAGGGAACTTATATGGGATGTACATAGATTCTACTATTGTTCACATATGTTTTCAATTTAGGGAGTTCACAATCTTGGGACTTTATTAACCTTTGTGTTGATCACTAACATTGCCACTTCCCTTGACCATCTTGCATTTGGTTGTAATGGGAAACACATATGGGCCAACACACATAATTTTTTATTATGGGAATGCACCCACCATGAGGCTATAACTTAAGTTATAACTCCATTCATAGTCCAATGAAGGGCAAATGCATGGTTTGAATTAAAATCATCATATTTTGGATATCTTGGGAGTTTTATGGAGTTAATGGCCTTACTTGAAGTTTCATTTAGTTGTTCCCAATGGTCTTTCCAATGCATATATAGATACAGAAGTGTCCCAAAAGCTTGGTCACATCAGCAAGAAATTGTAAATGTTGAACACTGGGGATTTTAATTGACAATGTGGCATTCAATTATTTGTGTATGTGATTAGGTTTGTGGCATTTGAAGCAACATTTGAAACGTTGTGCATAAAGAGAAATTCATACTAGACCATCTATCATCCTAAGCCAACTTTTTTCCATGGTGCATAATATGGACTTTCTCTTTTGCTTTCATATCACCTCATCCCTTCCTCCTAAATTAAAACAAATTAGTTGTGTTACTAAAGCTACTTATACATTCCCACATTTTTCCAAAATGTTAATCTTCACATAACTATGGAACACTATATTCTCAAATCCGTTGTTCTTGCTTGTATGTTCAATTGTAGATTTCTTCAAATTAGTACCCATTCTTGCTTGTATGTTCAATTGTAAATTTCTCCAAATTAGTACCCATTATCACTTTCAATCATGTTTGTAAGAAAATTTCAAAACTTCTTCTTGGTTGTATGTTCAATTGTAAATTTCTTCAAATTAGTACACATTATCACTTGCATTCATGTTTGTAAGAGAATTTCAAAGCTTACATATCCAGGTGAATGACGTACAAGGATGGGATGGATGAAGTGCAAAACAAGCTGACTAAAGCCAAGTTAACTATTACACCTACTACTAGACTTCATCTAGTAAAAACACATGGGATACTCAAGACAAGCTCGGCCATGAAGTATATATCCCATCTTACTATTTCATTTTCACTTTCCTTATGCCGTTTTTCCCATATTTTGTTTTGCATTCACTTTTCTTCTTTATTCTTTACACCATTTTAGGATGCACTTTTCCTTTCATGATTTATCTCCATTCTTTTGAGAATGGCCTCAAGCAAAACACTTGTGGGGATATTCAAGACATGCCCAGCCACAAAGTATAAATCCCATCTTACTATTCATTTTTCTCTTTCCTTCTATTTTGTATTTTGTTTTGCATTCAATTTTCTTCTTTCTCCTTTACACCATTGTAGGATACACTTTTCTTCTCATGATTATCTCTATTCTTTTGAGAGTGCCCTTTCCCTCTTTTGCTTTTGGGGAAAGGAAACAAGGTCAAAACCTTTATAGTAGTTTAAAAAGTTACACACAAAATAGGCATCCCATTTGTTGCCCCCACAACCATGTTGTCATTCTACCTTTGCCCTATTCCAATCCTTGCCAATCCAAAAGAGTGTGAAGTGTATACAACACCACAACAAAAAAAATTCGGCGTCTTATGTTTCAGCTTCTTTCCATAAGTTTAGCCAAAATTTATATACCTTATCACAGCCAACACTAATTAATTTTTAAGAGGGCCAGCTAAAAAAATAAAAATAAAAATGAAGAACAATTTGCCAAAATTCTAGAAAATTGAAACCAGTTCAAAAACACAAGATAATTTTGAAACTTACTTAAATTATCTTGTGTTATCATACTTTAAAAATATTGTTGAAATTCTGAAATATTGAGATTGAGGCTACCATTCACTTTCTTTTCAAAAAATTAATTATTTCAACAAGATTTGCCAAATGTTAATTGTAGGTATGGTATTAACATACCAAGTAAGGCATTTAATGTATTGCTGCTTAATATTTATTAAATAGTGGAAAAGTATATTAGGCAAATGTATTTGGAATTTCAGTCAAATTAAGCATTTAGGATTTTACTTGTTTTTGAACTAAGATAATCAATTGATGGCAAGTGGAATCAACCTACAGGACTTCGAGTTTTAGGGTTTTGCATATATACTGAATTTTGTCATCAGCATTCTTAGGAGTTAAGTATGGCATCCATTCCTGCTATTTTGTTGAAGTTTGAAGGGTTGTGCCCAGATGGTAGTATTTAAAAAAAAACTTATTATGTTTTACAATTCATGCATAGACTAAAGTTGCCAATGTGCACTATTTATTCATTGTTCTTGCTTTGAAGTTACTCTAGTTTATTAGAGAATAATAAAGCCCCCCCTCCTCCCCCCTTTGTCATTTCATGATTTTTGAAATAATGGAGCAAAAGCTATTGAATTTTAAATGATATTCATATTTGGAATGGGTTAATTTTTTTTTAAAATGATATTTTCACAGTTAAGCCTGCTTTGACTGGATCAGTATTGGGATGGGTGACCTTACAGGAGGTTAAATCCATGAGTCCAAGTTTTAAAATTTCCTTCGGGTGGTACGTAGGCCCTAAAGAATCCTACTCAAGAAAGTGAAGGTACCAGAGAAGGTGCCAGCCACGCCCCATGGCTAGGCTTCAAACCAGTTAAAGACCCAGACCAGGGAACCTCAGTTACCAGGGAGTCTTGAGCATTGCTTAGGCATAGAGCCTGAATGACTCTCCTCGGAGGATCACGTCCTTTGGTAGAGACCTAAGCAAAGAAGCTAAGGTCCTTGGGTAGAGTCCTAAGCAGGTAGATTCCAGACTCCAGTCACTCAAATTTAACTCCTCAAAATTTTCCAAACACTGCTTAGCCAATAGATTCTAATTGGTTACTCTTGGGGCCCTGAGCAATTGACCCAAGTACAGTAAACCTCCCTGTAAGGTGGTCAATCCCAATAATATATGCAAGTACAAAGTGGGCTTAATTTCAAAATTCTTATGGAACACCTTGCTAAATTAAATTTAAAACTGATTTCCAAAGACAAAAAAGCTAGTTTCCAGAGATGAAAAATCACTCTAAACTCGGTAGCTTTTGCTCCCTTGGTTTGAAAATTGTGAACTGACAATCATGACACAGGCCCCACTGTTCGAGAGAGTGATGATTTACAATGTGGCCACATCCAAAGGAAACAAAACAAACAAACACCTATCTTGATATGTACATAGAATTTCTCTAAGTCATGTACTAGGTCAGCCAAAACAAATAAAACGGTACTCTGTGGATGTGTCCCTATACCTATACTTATGTAGTGGCGGTGCGCCTAAGTACTTAGCCATAAACACAACTGCATCATAAGGTCAGAGGAAGATTACAAGGCCACCTGCTATCTCAAGAAAGAAAGAAAGAAATAACCCAAAATACCCATTTCTCAAGAAATTGTAAACACTAATGATTTGTCTCGAAGGACAAATCCAAAAAACCCTTTCTCTCCCACACAACCAAATAACTGAAAAACCACTCCACAGAATTGAGATTCAAACCACTCCAGAGCTTTTCAAGCCTTGCATTGCCCTTGCCCAAGCCTTCTTGACTTTCCCAAACAAAAAGAGAAAGATTGACACAAGAACCCAAACACTAGTTTAATGTACACCATATTTTACAAAAGCCTGCAAAGAAAATTTTGCTTCAGAGGAGTAGTAGTACTTAAGACTCTAGAGTAATTTTGATATCACTGCGGCAGCAGATTTTTAAAATGTAAGCCAGGGGAAGAAAACTAACTTGCTTAGTTTTGAAGAACTTCGCAAGCCCTTCTTGCTTGTGAAAGCGACTCAGAGAGCTTTGCTGCGGCTCTTGGTTGCTTCTCTCCCCACCAAGAAGACTGTCTTCTTTGATTCCACTAATAATAACTACCTCTACTCTGTATTTATACAGCAGCGAAAACGATCGATCTGCGACGTAAGAAGAGCGTTCCTTCTTTCGTTTCTTTTGGAGTACTCTAACGACGCTCTTGCCACACCGCACAAATCAGCCTCGCGACTTCTACTTTGGTCGTGACTTGTGATCCCCTTCCCTCCTCCCCCGCGCAAAGTTCTTTTCACCAAAACAGCATCAAATTCTCGGCTGATTCATGTCCAGAAACGCGCTTTGCGTGATTACTACCTGGGTGGCTTGCTTCTCTTCCAACAGGCACGAATTACTGAGGAAAGCAATCTCCCTGAACAAAAACAACAACTACTACTCCGTACTGTGAAGAACTTGGCTGCGTAAACGGGAATTTACATGGAGAAGATCGATGCATCAAAGCTTGAAGAAAGTCGTACTCTCCTCGCTCGAATCGCCTTTCTCTGTCGTTCTTACTGCTGCAATTCTCTCTCCCTAATGTTGCAAGATTGACGTTGCGGAGTTTTTCGGCAGATGAAAGGGAGGACTAGATGGCAGATTCAATGCCGGATTAAGTATCCGTCGTGTCTCCCACACCAGCGGAGGAGGAGGAGAGTGACTGGCACTGCGTGTGCTGGTGCCGAGAGGAGAGGGAGAGACAGGCCTGGGCGTCGACGTCGCACTTGTGATTAGATCCTCCGCTTGAGAAGAAGCAGCAGCAGCGAGATGGCTTGACACAAACCTATCCGTTGGAGGATCCAGCGACTCTCTCACATCCTCCGCAAGAAACCGATCTTCAACGCGCAGCCGTAGCACACAGCTGTGGAGGACAGGGGATTCGCTTTCCGGAATTTTTAGTACAGAGACTCCCTTGTTGATCTTCCTTGACGCTACTCGGCTGCCGCTGTTAGGACGAGCTGCTCCAGAGGCTGAAGACGTCGTATGAAGAAGAAGAAAACTCGGGACTCCGGATCCCCCGTCGCCTTGCGTGACCGTCTGCTGAGGTTGTTGTTCTCCTGACGCCATGGCTTGTAGATGAAAGACAGAAGCGTGACTGGCCCCCAAAACAAAAACAGAAATACAGTGATCTCTCTGCCACTATGCTTTTGCAATTCCAAACTGACTGTAGAAATTCTGTGAGTGAGTGAGATCTTCTCTGGAAAACACAGAGAAATGAACTCTACTTTCGCACTCCAAACTATAGCCTACAATTCATTAATTCTCAAACGATCTATCGCTACGAACATGATAGTAATCTCCAATTCCTAACAAACAAACCGCCGTTCATCTCTAGTTCGTGCACAAGCAGGGGAAAAATAAATACAAACCACGCTGTAGGACAAAACGAAAAAAGAAAAAGAAAAAAGAAAACTGCACAGAAGAGAAATCCAGATTCAAACGATACTTAATTACTCCCCAGTGAACGCAAACACTTCGTTTCTTGGCGTTTCCTGATAGCAGCAACAATGAACAAACCCCGCATGCAAGAAGAGAAGGAAAAACAAAAACGAAACAAAAACTGCACAGAAAGAGAAATCCAGATTCAAACGATACTTAATGACTCCCGAGCGACCGCAACGACTTCGTTTCTTGGAGTGTCTTGACAGGCTAGCAGCAACGACGAACAAATCCCGGTTGAGAGAAGAAACAACGCCTGAAGGCCACAGGTGTGCCGGTGGGAAGAGGAGGTGGGGGAGAATTGTGCAGACACGGCAAGCAAGCAAACAAGAAAGAAAGATAGACGATGGTGCAGCAGCAGCGGAAAGAAAAGAAAGGCTGTTTGTGTATGGGATTCTTTTCAAGTTTGAACGGCATGCGGAAAAGACAGGAAATTAAGAACACAAACAAGAGCATAACCGACAACTACTTAGGACGAACGGTAATAACCTAGTTAGGGTTTTCTTTTTTCTTTTTTTTCCCAAATTCCTCAAGTAAGTGCACTGGCGAGAATCCCCAGCATTAATTAGCATTAACTGGCGACTCTAGGAACTCACTGTCTAAATCTGGCGACTTCTAAAATTTCCTCAAAATATGTCAAAATATGCAGACTTTTTGTATATATATATTTTTTCAAAAACCCATTGTGGAATTCGCACTGGCCTTTCAAAAATTCGCCCAGAAAAAAACACTGGCCATGGCAGTAGTACCTTTTCAGGTTGGACAGTAATTAAATTATTTTTAAATGTGCATTTTAAAAGAAATTTCTACGGAGGGAAAAATACAAAATTTGGTGGAAACCTAGGTTTTTGCCATAAATTTCTGAAATAAATAAGTAAAATAATTATTTGGCACCTGAGTGCTGAACCTGAAAAGTTACCACGGTACCAACATAACGCAGTAATGAAGCTGGAACCTGCAAGTGGGGGAGCTCTCAAGTACATAGAGGAAATGATTTATTGGGTGGAATGTTTTTGCCATTTTGCCAAACATATTTTCAATAAAAAATCTGTTACAAATTCGCTGCCATGGTGAAAAATCGCCAAAATTGCTTATCATGAAAGGGGTGCTTAAGATTTTATAACTTTTTTTTATTTCGAATATCAACATATTTGGCTAACTATAATTATGGACTATCACCACTTGAGCAACATCACCAAAAAAAAATTAAGAAAAAGAAATTGCTTAGAGGAAGTGTTGTTTTTTGGTGACAAAATGTCACACTTGGCGATTTTTATTTTTCAGAAAATTAAAAAAAAGGCATGAAATTTTTGTGATTTTGGGGGATTTGTTTTCACCATTTAGCCACATCTAGACCTAGGCACTTCCTGGTTCATAGTGGCCATTTTGCAAAAAAGCTATAAGCCACCCAGGATAGTCGCCATTTAATGCTAACAATGCTGGATCCTCACCGGGTGGACCTACTTGAGGAATTTCAAAAACATTAACCTTATTGAGAGGTGCTTTCTTTTAGGGTTTTTTTTGTTTGTAGCTAAAGTGGCCATCATCCATAGAACTTGTAGTGTGTTTTTCTGGATGCGAATTTTTGTCAAAATGTGAAAAATACAAATAAATAAAATTTTTGTTTTTAAGAAAAATTATGGAATTTTTTGGGCCAAATGTCAGGAAAAATAACATTTGGGAAGTTTTTTTTGCCACATTTGCAATATCGTCAAATTTGGTTAAATATGCTTATGGATGGTGGCTATTTGAGCAACATCACAAAACTGAAAAAAAAAATCACTGAGAGGAAGATGGGGAAAAAAAAATGGCAACCATCCATAAGAAGATTTAGCCAAAATCTGGCAATAAATCAGAACTAAGGTACAAATCTTTAATCATCTTTCTATATTTTTGGCTACGCAGTGAAAACCAGAGATACAAATATGGTGATTTTTGTAATTAAAAAAACCCTAACTTCTGGCGACTGAAAACCACTAAAACCACTTTATTTTCAAAAAAACTATTTTTAATTTCTCTTTTTGGTGAATGTATTTTCTGTCAATAAAAAGAAGGGCTGGTACTGCTTAGTATATTTTGACTGGGGGTAGGCTTGTGAGCTTTTTGGCAATCATCCCAGACACGTTCCCTACAGAACAAGCAATGCTCCAATCACTTCTCCGGTCCTGTAGACATGATTACAAGTCATTGATGATTAGGTCATTGTGGGTTTGGATTCCAGTTTTTTTGGGGGCACTTGCCAAACAACCTTAGTTTTGGGCGGTCGGGGTCTCTGGGGAGGGGCCCATTAAAAACTTCTGAGATTTTCCTAAGTGTATGTTTCTAAAAACGGAAATGTTCACAGGAATTCTACAAAGGAGGGGCAAGAACTCAACAACTATCTTTCAGGATCTTGTGAAATGAAAGAAATCTTCCATGGTGGAAGGTAACACATCTTCTGAAAATAAGGGTGGGTTTTTACACTGGAGAAGGGTAGGGCTGTTGGCTCTACGCTTCTTCTATAAACAAAATGCATGTGAGCATTTAGTTTTCCAAAATACCTAATGGGCACTTCACTTCCTGAACTCCCCACTCCAAGGGTATTATCAAGTGTAAAAATCAATGCATTCTTGACGTTTGGTAACACCCTCCTCAGAGTGGTGGTGGGAGGGGGGGAGTTCTGGAAGTGGAGTTGAAAGGCACTTACTTCCAAAACTCCCCACTCTGAGGCCATTACCTTATACTTTAACTATGGCCAAAGTGAACCCAGAGTCACCAGCACACCATCCTTGCAAAGCCTGCTATGATCGGGTTGTGGGATGAACCCTGACTGAATTGTGAGGTGCTCTTATTGGCTCGACGATTCCGTAACTGAAGACTGATAGCATTTTCCATAATTTCTCTTTGTTCAACCTTTTTTCATCCACATAAAGAGCAATTATGAAATTGAGAACTCAATTCTGATGGCGAATGGTTATGCCCAGTAATTGGTGAGAGGCTGCTGTTTATTGCAAATAGTGGACACATGTGTACCTTCACTATTTTTTTTGAGAAGGCCTTTTTTGCTCAATAAAGCCGTTGGCCACAAGAGTTACCAGACTCGAACCCATTCTTCACTTAAGCCTTTATTCTGGTTTAACTCAAGAATGGGTTCAAGTCTGGTAACTCTTGTGGACTTACCCCCACACGTAAACCCCCATTATGTTTTTCTCCATGTGACATACAGACATTGGAGATATCCACAAGTAATGAAAACAAAGTACCAGTGCGCCCAATTTGGTCATAAAGGGAGTCAGATTTCTGAAAAATAATGAAAAAAGTACATTAGGCTTCAACAGGGAATAAAAATTCAGATTATCACCAAAGTATGTGAAATTTGAATTGTTTTTTTTCACGATTGCCTTCAATCAATCATTGTTGTGTGTACTGCACCTCGAAATTAATACTTTCGAACCTCGTGCATTGAATGATGAGTCCCAGCATATTTCATATCCAATATCCAATAAAAATTTCATTACTTTGCAAATGACTGCGTTTAAAGGTTGAAAGAAAGGTTTAGAGATGAAGGAAGGGCCCAAAAGGGGGGGGTCAGTTTACAGATATCTCAATTCTCCCCAAATATTTACAGGGTCAAATAGACAATCTCTGCAAAGGTAACCAACACTTGGAACAAAAAAAGTGGTCTGCACTCACATGGGCGAGAGAAAATTCAAACGGTGATTTCTTTCTTTTGCTTTTTTGAAAATATTTTATACTCATCAATGTAGGGTATAATTGTATGTTGGGCTCAAAATATAAGATAGCTAGAGGTGCCTCGTTTTTCAAATCCCTGCAAGTGTATCATAAAGTTTGAGGAGTGGGCCATTCCCAAAGGATTGGGCGGAGGACTTTGAGAATATTCCTCATCCTTTGGCTTTACACAAGGGAAAGCACAAGGAAAAAGTTATCATGAACTTAAAGAGATGTAAACCCCAAGGCATAAGAGTGCAAACAGTTCCTAGATGTCCTTAAGATTGGGAGGTACGTTATGTTTACTCAAACATATCAGTGTAGAGTAACCCTTGAGAAGAGCGGTCACCTGAGTTGGAGTCAAAGGGTGCTTTACATCGACAACTCCCTCATTTTCAAAGATGTTATGGAGTGTAGAAACGACAAATTATTTATTATCATTATTGTTTTTTGTGTTGCCCAGTAGGTCGTACAAAAAAAACGAGGAAAACGATGCTGGGCATTTGGTTTTCTGAAGTGGTCGTCTCTTACACTCAACTCATTATCTACTAGGGATATTCATAAATATAAGGTGCCATCCAAATATACTAGGAAGTGCTTCAACAAGGGTATTATGCTCTGAACTCAAATACTGTGTGGTCAATTGCAAGCATGGCCACAAACAAGTCATATATTGCAGACATTCAACTAGGTAGCAATTTGTGCTACATCACCCTTTTTAAAAGCTGTATTGTACACTTGACCTCCATCTTAAAATCAAAGGTTAATTTACAGTCCTTGTTATTTCTTGTTATGCCACCAGTTAAATGTCAAAATTTGGAGTCTGAGGAAGTGATTTTATTGGTGGGAAATTCTCAACATTATGAAATTTTCTAAAAAGAAATATTCTGTCACAAATTCCCTTGACCTGGAAAAACATTGACCCGAAAAAAGCCGTTAAAAAAATTGCCACAATTGCCTATGATATGAAAGGGTGCTTAAGATTTTCTGCTTTCATATTTTGAATATTGCCGAATTTGGCTACATATACTTATGGATGATTGTCACTCGAGCAACATCACAAAATTGAAGGGAAAAAAAACATGCTGCTCAGAGGCAGCTTTTTTTGTTTTACCCTCATAGATGTCAAATTTGGAGTCAAGTTTTAGTTTTGTTATCAATTGGATAAATGTCAAATCTAAACTTGGAGGCCTTGGTTTAGTCTTAGAGTAGCTCCATACATACCTCTTATTTGGGCCTCCGCTAATATTTATCTCATTTAACATTGGGATGTTTATTTTACTATTTATATGGTCTAACATAGAGATGTTTATTAGGGAGAATTGAGAATTATTTCCCAATTCTCCCTAATAAATATGAAAAATGAGATGACATATAATGTGAGAGACTATTCAAATACAATCACTTAAGTCAATCATTATAGACTCACTTGAGTCAATCATTCACCATGGCAGTCACCAGTAGGTTACTTTGGGGGCAGGTCTTCAGTTTTGGTCTCAACTCTAGGGTTTTTTTTTTTTTTTTTCCCCCACTTTTCATGGGTCCAAAGTCTGAAGACAAGACTCACTTTGCCAAGGAGGTCCATAAGTTAGTGGACGAGGGTTTAGCCGCGGGGAAGGGGTGGGGAAGGAGGGAGAATTCAAACCAAAAAGAAAGGGAAAAAAGTCTTTAAAAAAAAGTAAGGAAAGGTGAACCGTGCTGGCGCATCCATCGCACTTGCTTTGCATGTTTTCTTTCTCATGGGAGAAAGGGAAAGGTGGGGGTGGGGGTAGGTGGAAGAGGATGATTTCATAATAATAAAATGGAAAACTTTTCAAATTGAAAGAAAACAAGCATGGCATAAAATTTCTAACGTATCTAGAAGGCACATTATCAGGAGGATTTTTTTTCCTTTGCAAAAATGCGAAAAAGGGTCCGCCAATTCTATTTTTTAAATACACCTCGCCCTCTTTTTTTTCTTGTGAAACCTACCCTCCGCTTGAAGTGTCAATGGGGGAAAAAAATGAAAGAAAAAAGGAAAATTTTGGCCGGTGGTTTACCTCAGATACGCCCCCACTCTTACTACTCTTTTTTTCTTTTAAAAAAAAGGAAACACACTTTTGTCTCTTGGAAACACCTGAAGAAAGAGAACTAGATAAATTCTGTGTACACGTGCTGCTTCTTGATTGGGCATGCCATTGCACCCAAAAGGCCAATGCGATGGTCGGGAAAAGGATAGCAAATTGGGCCACATCCACACTCCCACAAAAAGTGTTCACTAGGTGATGCCACCAGTCAATAACCACGAATCGAATTCGTCCACGTCGACTTTAGACACTGCCGCCTTTACACGGATAGGATTGGCCCACAAGACGAAAGGGCAAAAAAACATACACTGTCGCCATGCATTAGCCAATGGTGAGCTTCCTACTGGATTTCTTGCCAGATTTGGCAATTGCTTGTTATACTTAAAATGGATTAAATTATTTTATTAACACTATTATTTCAATTTAAGTGGGGGCCGCCCAATAACTGACCGCCCAATAATTAATTTTTTTGAGGATTTAATTTCAACACATGGGTTTTTTTATTTTGGAGATTTTGAGAAATGTAATGAATAATATAATATTATTAATAAGAGAGAACTTTGTGTTATATGTGTGTGTAAGTTGTCTATTTTGTCTAGCACGTGTCACTATTAGGCTTAGGTTCAAATGGCTTTGGACTTGCATTGAAGCGTTTGATTTTACTATTTTTTTAGATTTTTCATTCTATGTAATATGGGCTGAATTTTTTTCAATCGGAAAATAGAATTTAAATAGTTTATTTAATACAAAAGCCATTAATGTACGAGCACCCTATTATGATCAGTGTTTTTTTTGGGGTGGACAAATCTTGTCGATTTATCAACAAAATATTGGGGAACTTTTCTTTTTCCTAGTGCAAATTTGTCTAATTTTACTAAATTTGTGGGGAAAAAATTCGCCAATTTTCTTAACAAGAAATTGGGGACGGAAAAAAAAGGAAAAAAAAAACCTGATTAGGGTTAGAACTTCAACTTCGTATTAGTATTCAAGTTAGTGGTATCATTTAATTTTTTCCTATTAGGTTGCGAGATTTGTTATTAATTAGGGTTTAGGTTTCTGAATGGTTTGCTTGTTTAAAGGAGACGGCAATTTTTTTGTTCACGCGTTTCCGACCTCCGCTGTGGGAAAGCGGAGGAGAAGATTCAGAAACGGGCCGGCTATTTTGCTGACGTGTCCGCTTGGATTGGCTCCGCCGTCCGGCCATTTGTGAGCCTTTTTTGATTGGGCCGTATTCGTCAGGTAGTTTTTTTTTTTTTGTTTGTCTGGCGGCACTTGAGTCATCACCCTTGACCCTGCACACCCACGAGGGACTAACTTTAACCACGGTGTGACCGTTAGTCTATCTGCGGTGACTGTTCGTTACTTGTAAGGGCCCGCGGTCCCGGACAATGGAGAGAGTGTATGTGTCTGAAAAAGGAGGAAAATATCAGGCCGGAAAATCCAGGCTTGGGTCGGTGTCTATAAATATGGTTATCAACTAATCAAAAAAAATCTAAAATTTTCAGTTTTTTACATCAATAATTTGATGAATTCCCCAACCACCCCCACCCCCTAAACCCCCCCAAAAGAAAATTATTCAAATTTACACTAGAACAAAACAAGAATTGGAATTGGTTTAGTTGCAAAAAAAAAATTCTTTTGGGTCATAAATTAAGTGATTTTGGGGGAAAATTTTATCAATTTCAACAACTTTCATATTTTGTTAATAGCCTAATTTGGCTCATGGATGATCATCACCTTAGGTACATCACCAAATTGAAAAAAGAAAAAGAAAAAACATTGGGACATTTTCATAAGTATGATAGGCTTTACATTTATTTTTAAAGCTGACCATACCAACAGGATGCTTGTCCAATGATTTTTATATAGCAAAAAGCCTTGATTGATACCACGGGCATTACACCTGCTTTACTTTGGGCTTCACCCTTGAGTGGAGGTGTCATGCTTATTACCAGTGCTTCCCCCTATACATAAGTTTTCTTTACAGGCAGGTGGGGGTGTGGGGGAGGACACAACTGCAGACCCAACTGACAAGCTATGGGCATTACCGCCAACTTAAGCCCAGTGGCAAAGAAAACATGAAAGCGTTCACGTACTTACTCATCAACAAATTTGAACCGAAGACCTTTGTGATACCAAGGTTAGCGAGTCTAGTGCCCCTCTACCACTGGGTATAGAGTTTAAGAGTTAGGGTTTAAGGCTTTCATGCTACTACGTTGGGCATTATGCTAGTATGGTGGGCACTATGTTTTCCATGATGCCGGCCATTCTAGCAGGAATGCCCACAGTGTATTCCCCATGCCTAACTGTATGCTGGCCAGGTTTTTTGGGGCCCTTAAATTTGCAGTCTTTGTTGCCGGTTCATCTCCCATTGGCCCTGGCCTCAGAAGGAGGAACTGGAGCTTCCTGTTTGCTTGTTTGGCACGATTTCTTGGTCTGCTCTCAAGACCTAGGGTCACTGTTTGGTCAGCTCCTGGGCCCTACGGTCGTACCTTAGGTGAAACTTCCATCTAGGACTTTGCTAAAGACTGATGTATCTTCTGAGCTTTTATAGAGCGGGTTACACTTTGTGAACATCATTCCTTTTTCAAAATTATTTATGGGACCCAAGTGTAGGGCCTCACAGTCCCTTGCTCGTGTTGATGGGTTAAACTTTGAGCCCTTCAAGTGGGTGCCGTACCCCCCACGCATAAAAGAAACCTGTCACTGTTTGGCCTTTTCAATTTTGGGGTAGAATTGTGCTCCCTTCTTGATCACTGCCCGAAAGGGGTATTATGCTCATGACAAACCCTTCACCGCCAGATTTTACTATTTCAAACAAGTTTTGAGTATAGGATAAGGGCCTGAATATAGGCCCCTTGGTTATTTGAGATCTGTGCCCAAGGCCAGTAGGCCAAGGGAACAGGTCAAAAATCACAGAAGGGCCTGTACTGGGTCCTTTTCTTATGTAAAGCAGAGCTGGGATTTTTTCACTTTTTAGAAATAGTGACAGGCTGGCTGGTACCTTCCGCTGGTCAGAAAGATCCCAGTATATCCTGACTGGTACCGTCCACCGCGGAAGATCCTGCTTGCTGAAAACAGGTTTCTTCAGGCACGTAAGGGAGCTGAAAATACAAAAGAAAAATCCAGGCGGTGCTTTACAGAAGGGTAAGGGACTCAGGGACTCCATTGAGGGCATTAGGCTTGTAACCTCCCTACACCTTGGGTGTGTGGGGCCAAGGTGTGAGGAACTTACAACTGGTGTTGGCCGGTTCTTGACTTTTATAAAGAACCTTCGACTCCGTTTTTGGTACAGTTCTTGGAAAAAAAGGCAGGTAAAATTCAGGTTTTGGTTTCTATTCCAGTTATGATTCCGAGTAACTTGGTCTGAAACTGCAGGTGGTTGACGGTCAGTTAACCCTCAGTTCTAGACTTTTTTTTTCTCAAAAATATTTTTATTTAAAAAATTATGATTTCAGATCCAGTTCCAGTACCAGTTCCAGGTCCAATACCAGTTCCAAAGCCAGAACTGGTTTTAGACACATTCCAGTTCCGGTTCCAGATATCAGACTTGATTCCAGTTCCGGTTCCAGATATCAGACTTGATTCCAGTTCAATATTTAGTGATCGAAACCAGAATTGGTTGTTTTAACTGGCCAAACCAAACCGGGTAACTGGGTGGCTGGAGTGAACCAGCAGCCACCAATGCACCAGTTGAGGATGAGCCCGTTCAACCCGTTTTGCGGATGAACATCCTCCCTGCCAGTCGAGATTTTTTTTTTCACCTCCTCTCTGCCCCGAAATACTCTACCTCCCCCCTCCTACCTACCCCCTCCTACCTACCACCTACCAACCCCACCCCCCCTCACTCCATCGCCAGAGCTCCAGAGACCTCGAGCGGCTGTGGAGCGGGAGCTGGAGCTATGGCTATGGAGTAGGAGCTGGAGGTGGACCCACGCGCCCACGAAAATGTAAGATGCTTACTTTTTTTTTCTTTTTTTCTTTTTTTGTTTGTTTTGTTTGAAGAAGGCTTGAGAAGTCTTCTTCTTTTTTTGCAACAGAAGAAAAAGAAGGCGACACAAAGAAGAAGGCCTTCTTCTTCTTCTATTTTGCAGCAGAAAAAGAAGGCCTTCTTCTTCTTCTATTTTGCAGCAAAGAAGAAGGCCTTCTTCTTCTTCTTTTTTGTAGGAAAGAAAAAGGCTTTCTTCTTCTTCTTTTTTGCAACAGAAGAAGAAGGCCTTCTTCTTGTTCTTTTTTGCAGCAGAAGAAGAAGGCCTTCTTCTTGTTCTTTTTTGCAGCAGAAGAAGAAGGCTTTCTTCTTCTTCTTTTTTGCAACAAAGAAGAAGGTCTTCTTCTTCTTCTTTTTTGCAACAAAGAAGAAGGCATTCTTTTTCTTTTTTGCAGTAGAAGAAAAAGGCATTCTTCTTGTTCTTTTTTGCAGCAAAGAAGAAGGCCTTCTTCTTCTTTCTCTTTCTTTGCTGCACTACAAGTTTAATTATTAATTATGGGATGTCAAATATTAGGATCGAGAGTCCAATAAAACAAGTCGGACAAAACAGTTGGCGGATGTTTTGGATTTTCATGAATCTAGAATGATTCATGGAAGGTAAGAAACAATAATAAGCAATGTTTATTGTTTTTTTATTGTATTTCATCCAAGGTGTGTTACGGTTTAATTTTGTGATTTTTGGATATTTATAAGGTTTAGGACCAAACAAAGGCCTAGTTTGTTGCAAATGCGGTTCAGGTTGAGATGCGACGCCGCCATTTTTACACTGCTCATCATGTAGCAAAGGTTGCAAATGCAGCAGCTGCATACCGAGCTAAACACGGGATTGTAGATACTGATATGGGTTAGGGTTTCATTTTATATAATTAGTAAGGTTTTATAGCCCTTTTATTTTTTGGACTACCCAATTTTGAACTTTGATCCTTTGATATGTTATAGAGATCCAATGTTTTTTTTTCATTGGGTTCTTTAGTAATTTTCTATGCACCCATTTTTGTACATCTTTTATCAATATAATAATATCTTCTACTCACACTTGTTTGATGTGTATCTGGTCAATCATATATGTTTTCTTTGTCATAATTTTGTTAGTACTTGAGATGTAAGAATCAAACCAAAGATCAAAATGAACATTATACAATACTTACATCTAAGTTAATAGGACTCACATCACCTAAAGACTTTTAAAATAATCCACACATTTTAAACATATAATACCCACATCATTTTCTATTATGAACTCCATAAGACCATTTCTAATATGCAATACCTGCATATAAATCCAAAAATAACCACAGGCATTTTGCATTAATTACAATACTCGCATATAAGTCCCATAATAGGCATTGGCCTTTTACATTCCTTGTAATACTCGCATATGAGTCCCATAATAGCCGCTGGCATTTTGCATTCCTTGCAATACCCGCATATAGCGCACAAATAATCGTGCACATTCTTCATTCGTTGCAATACCCGCATATAGTCTCCATAATAGCCGTTGGTTTTTTTTGGCATCTCCTGCAATACCCGCATATAGGTCCCATAATAGTTGTTGCTTTTACATTCATTGTAAAACTTACATTTTGTCATAAGATTAATTTAGAATAATATTTAATTTAGGTATAGAAAAAGACATAATTTTGGTACCCAGACCACTTTTGAAATGGCATTACATGCGAGTACTACATTTAGGGTTTAGGGTTTTCACATATGGTTTCTTTCAATCACCTATGTATTATTTCAGTATGATCTTACAAATATGTATTGCATTTTTTTGCATATATAATTCCCCCTATAATGCACTGTAGATTTATTTTATTTACTATTAATTTGTAAACAAATTGTTAATTAATTTAGGGTTTCCCAAACTCTAAATTTGAATCATATTCCAATAATATATACTTATAACAATTATATGGAAAAATGTGCTTTCTTTTTGATAAATTCTTTTAGTTCAAATTTAAAATGTTATAACATAATAAGGATTAGACATTAAACTATCATAAATGCTTATTAG